>JAABUS010003247.1_pt1 | contig 27047 bp, 28 predicted proteins | sample 5560161 | NCBI WGS metagenome assembly JAABUS01 (sample SAMN10711885, study PRJNA513376) | rock metagenome | isolation source: Antarctica rocks | place: Antarctica: Victoria Land, Trio Nunatak nord | collected 2016-01-04
GGGGGGGGCCCCCAGACGTATCCAGAAAGATAGATATTCCAACGCCTCCCTCCCCGTACTCTACCTTGGAATGGCTCCATTCCTAAAGGCCCGCCGAAAGCAAGTGATGGATAGGCGTTTTGAATCCTGGCGTTGGTTGGGTCATCCAGTCTTCGGGAAGTCGGTGATGCGTTCTTTTGCAATACAGCGTTTCGCGATCGGGTAAGTAAAGTAGTGGGTCTTTTTCTCGCTGTGGTATCAGATGGGATAGATAGTCCCTTCTCTCTACACGTAGACTTAGTAGATTTTGGTAGGTGTATCCATCGCATCGAAACAATCGCCCACATTCTGTTCCTCTCTTCTCGCTTTCCAATCACTTGGGCATAATACTCGACGGTGTGAATCCACCAAAACCAATCCCTTCTGGAGCTATTCGCCACCAGGGAGTGAGGTCGTCAATACGTTTCGTTCTCACCATCCATCTTTCGATAATGGACCCAGGATCGGGTGGCTCTTGTCACCGCTTGCATGGGATGGGGTTTGCTTTATGCGCACGCAACGGGAGGGGTGGGTGGTTGCTGCTATGCCTTTATGGCTACAATGAGTCACACATCAAGAAGAGTGTGTGGGTTGTGAATTGGGTGGGATGTGTCCCAGCGGGGGTTTTGTGTGTGGATTCTGGGGACACGAGAACAGAGAGACGGGGGGATTTGGATTTGGATTTGGTTGTTGGGTGGTAGGGATTAGGGATGATTAGGCAGGTAGGGGGAGGAGTAGAGGATAGGGCTGGAGGAGGGGATGATGGGGAGGGAACTTGGGTGGACGCAGGTGTGGGATGGGGGCCCAGAGCTGGCAGTGAGGGGAGCGGAGTGGAGAGGGAGTATGGGACATACGGAATGGGAGGCCGGGCCGTTGCAGGTTGTTGTGTGCTGAGGTTTGGAGGTATGGTGGCTGGCGAGGTGGAGATAGCCATTATACTGATCAGAAGATGATAGGACGCAGTAGCTTGTGGAGAGGAGATTATTCGTGAGCCTGGGGGAGCGGGATTTCGAAACCCTGGGAGGCTGGGAAGCGTGAAGAAGAAGCCTGAGGGAAGGAAGTCGACTCCATGGCTACGACTCGAGTCTGGATTCCAAAGCCTCCTTCTAGTCAATCGTGATCAGTAGTTGCAAGTCTTGAATTTCCCAAGTGACGTCTATCCTTTATTAATGTGTCTGTCTATCTGTGGGTTCACCAAGTTGAGTAAGTCCATCGTTTCCGTCATCTCCATCCCCTCTTCAATGGGAGAAGCATTGTGTCGAGTCTCACAATGATCTAGATGGACCTTGCGTTATGGAAGCCAATTGATGCTCTCGCTGCTTTCGATGAGGTTGGCATATACATTGACCACCTGTGAGTGTGGGTTGAAGCTCACCTAAAGGCCTGATCGGCATGACCGCTTCAATCATCCAACAGCTCATTCGAACAGCACCTCCAAGGTAGCATTGTCAATGATCCTCAGATGGTCTTGGATATCCTTCATTGGAAGGACAAGACCGCATTTCGCACCATAGACTGTGCCGATCAGCGCGTCCCGCTCTTTTTGGGTCTCGCCAGATGTCGGCATGTAACCCTGCTGCTGGAATTTCCGAGGTCCATACTGTCCAACCACGTACCCAAAGAGTATGGCCACAACATTGCCGGCGATATCGATGATGAGCGCTCCAGAATCGCCTTCCTCCGCAAACGCGTCCTGGGTGTGATCGGAAGGGGAGTTTGTCTTGGAGCAGATGATGACCAATTCCTTCGTGTAGCCCACCTCGATATAGCGACCCTGTTTGCCCGCGCTGTTGTATTGGGTGCGTTCTCCGCCGAGGTTGACGTGTGATTCCGTGCCGTGGCATATACCGGTTGTTAGGCCAGTGGTCCGGCCGAGCTTGAAGTACCATTCACCCTTTTCAATCTGGCCAAAGTCAAAAACTCTTGGTCCAGCGCGATAGGGGGTATCTGCTTGACATCCATAATCATTGTAATCCTTAGGCAATCTCCCCCTAAAGTCTGTGAGTGGAGGTAATTGGTTGTCGCTCACACAGTGGTCATAGAGCTTTGAGTCCGTGATCGAGACAAAGGCAAAGTCCAGGATACTCTCTGAGGCGCTAAGTGCTCGGCCAGAGGCCCAAGAAACATTTCCTAGGGTGGTAGGCTGGCTACGGCAAATCTTCAATCGATCTTCCAAGCCAGCCAAAGTGCGCCGGCCGGATTCAAGTTGTATGTCATGGCCTCTGTGAGACTTGCCGAATATCTCTCTCTCTTCGATCTCTTTTTCCAGGCGAGGTATCACCCCGAGCTTCTGACCTTGCTGGACTTCTTCATATGCCAACTGCTCAGGCTTGGTGAAGGCGTCAATGGACGACTCTATATCTTCGACCGTGGCTTCGATGTCCTTGAGTGCCATGGTATGCACCCTCGTTCGTGTTGGGTCATCCGCATTGGTCTTTGAAGTTACACCATACTTGTAGAAATTCTCCTTGGTGTCGGTTTCAGAGTTTTGCGCGGGCTCTACCACGTGAGAATTCGTCAGGAAGCCACGCGAAGTGCGATTGCCGATAGTCAGGGTCATGTAGCCCCCCAGGGTGCCTCCACCCCTCTCTCCCTTGACACCGAGGGAAGAGCCCATCGTTGGGAACTCTTTGAGCGTTGCATTAAAGGAGAGGCCGGGCCTTTGCTCCTGTGCAGGTGGTAGGAAGCCTGCATGACCTGGCATGAATTGTACACCGATCTTTTGGCCCTGGAGTTGATGCTTGTTGACGAACTGTCGCAAGATAGTACGCGACAGAAGTTGCCAGTCGTGACGGGTATATGGCTGGACCATTATGACTATGTCATATGTAGTTGTCTCGGCCTTGTTCCCGACCTTGTACAGGCACATGCTCGTCCACTGTCTGCCAAATTCTTTGTCGACACATTTAACCAAGTCCTCTCTGAAGGCTTCGTAGACGGCTATGTGAGGATCTTGCGGGTCAATTGGGAACAAAGAAGGCATGAAGGCTTTTTGTGGGTCGAATATCTCTATTTCGACGCCGTCCAGGCCCGTATCTTCAAGCAGAGCTTTGATAGCACGTTTCGCGGGTGACCACTCATGGGATTGGGCATTGTCTGGGAAGTCTACCCATACGTGAAGTGCGGCAACCTCATTCGTGCCCTCTCGAGGGTACCCCGGCTTGGACTGCACAACGATCTTAAAACCCGAGTCGAAGATGTGATGGCTCTGGAGAATTTGTCTGATCTCTGAGTTGAGTTTGGTTCCCGGCCCGACCGTGTCGAAGAGCTCGGTAGGAGCATTTCCAATCGCCAAAGGCAAGGGGTAAGGTATCGGTGCGGTCGTCGATCTGAGGTAGTCGGAGCGGTATATGAACTGCTCTATACCCATTTCCCCTTCATTGTCTTCCGTATACTGGAAGAATCGTCGTCTCTTATAAGGAGAGCCAGGGACGGTCCTCTTTGGAGAAGCCGGTGGTGTTGTTGGGCCCGGTGGTGGGAGAGGGCGGAAGCCTGGTGTTGGTGAAAACGGATCCATGCCAGCGCAGTCTGTAAGGCAAGATAATTGTAATAGTTGAGAAGGTTTTCAACGGGTGGCAACAAGAATAGTATTGGACGGGATTCGAATGACGGATATGAAAAGGTTTGGATGAGGAGGGGGAGTGGAGCTACTTAAATACAATGACTCGATAACTAGCCCCGTGAATGCCATGTGAGTGAACCAATCAAGCGCTTAGCACGTGAACTGTGAGGCGATTTTCACTGTTCCCAGCCAAATGTGAATATCTGGGACTGGAGTGAGTTATTAGGAATCCCAACTCACTTCTACAGCATCATGCAAGAACTTTGTTGACGGCCAAAGAGCGGTTCCTCGTTAATCTTTCGTTAATGTTTTTTTCATTTCCAGAAGACCGTCATTTTAGCGCAGAGCTATGACCTGGTCCTGATGGCTAGTAACAGAACAATGCTGTGCAGTGATTCTTACATTCTTGGAAATCATCTCACCGCTGTGAGAAATGTATAGAGAGGTCGATTCAATTCTGAATTCCCGGATCAACCTATTGAAAGAGAACAAGGTCTCGAAGTTGCATCATCATTATCTCCTTGTCCTGCGTAACAACATTCGCATGCATAACAATTTGCCTAACCCCTATTTCGGCCTAACAGTCTCTGGGTCCTGGACTCGCACTTCGCTCGCATCTTCGCTGATGATCTCTCAGGAGACGGATAGCGCCATGAGCCGCTTGCTGGTACCTGGGACCCGCTGAGCGGGGGGTTGCAGCTGTTGGCTCAAAATGGCAGCCGTGATGAGTGCAATGTCAATAGCCTAGTGTCCCTTTGTGCTTGGAGAGTTGGCTCCATGCGTAAGAGACCCAGCCATTCAGATACTGGGTGGTCTTGTGAATGATCAGCTTGCCCATAATGCAAGCAACCTTTGATGATCACGTCCTAGAAGCCCAGAAGGGCCGTATCAGCCTGCTCTGGTGCGAACTAATCCTCGAGGACGTCTATCCTCCTGGTCCTGAGGGGAAGAAGCAGAAGAATGAGATCGTCGATCATACCAGTCCACGTCACTAAGCTGCAGCTTCCTCGCCTGCTGACCACGCCGATTCGTGCCAGGCTTGCTGTCGGCAGGCCTAGCGTTCGTATTGTTCGGGGACGACTGAGATTGATGCAAGGACGCATTGTGTTGGAGTCGGTCGCCACCCAGACCTTTAGATGCACGGTTGTGAGTAATTGTAATTTCATGTTTCAGGAGGTGATTGAGGTTGGGGTTGGGGTGGGAGAAGTAGTCATAGTAAAGGTCATTGTCTATACCGCTTTGCTCCGTGGTTGAGCCTTGCAGGTCGTAGTTCAGGACTAGGTTCTTGATGCGCTGCTGTTCAGCGCGTTCGGCTTCTTGCTGGTTCTTCATCGCGATGGCAAAGTGCGAGTCGGAAGGCATCGCAATTGTCCGTGTCTATTTAAAAGATTAGGATGTATATGGCGCAGAATGGTAGGAATAAACATCTCACCTGCTGTCGGTTGCCTTTCCTGGTCATGAGGGAAACCGACATCGTATTGGGTGGAGTGCCAGTGCCTTCAATCGGGCTATCCTCAGCAGCCGTAGAAGCCTCTCGTGGTGCACGACGCATGGGTAAGGGAACATCGAACATGGGCTTTCTATCGAATTTGCGAGATTCGAGGCTTTCAGCCATCATCTTCGCGAGTTCCCTGTCGAAATCAGCCTCGGCTTCCGGATCACGCTGCTCCTCTTGTCGGGTCACGACGATGTCCTCATCAAAATCTGACCCATGCTTGGTGTCACCATTCGTAAGCGGCTATTGATTCTGTCAGTGAATATCTTAGCCCATTAGATGCCCCTCACCTCTGCTTCGATTTCTTCGCTTGAAGACTGGCCATCTTCCATCTCTGGGACTGGCGGCTCATCCTCGTCAGCTTCGTCGCTCGATGAGATACCGTCCTCCATGAGCTCAGTATCGATCGTCTTCTCTGTTCCTTGTGACTTGTGATTGTGGGCAACTAGATCGGCAAATGCCCGCCCGGCTTCCTCGAAGCTTGTTGCGAGTTTCCACTGCGGTCTTGTGAGGGCATATGTATCCTGGACAAGGAAGTCGATATCCATTGGCAATGGCTCCTTTGTATGCATGTAGTACTATTATGCCCTTAGTCCCTAGAATCTAGCATGGTGGCAGGGCACTTGCTTGGAAGAAAGTCAAGAAAAAGTCAAGCTTCTTCTTGGCAGCGCCTCGGTCAAAGCAGATACCGCAGGTATCGAGCACCATGCATACGATTCGAATTCGAAAGAAGTCATCGGGCATATCGAGAGGGTTGAGTCGTTCCAGAGCAGGCGTACCATTTGCTGAGCCTGTCAGCGCAAGATCTCGAAAATAGGAATGCGCACGCACGATGTCCAAAACCAACGATGCGGTACAGAACGTCAAATATGACTGGCGAGTCAACCATTTTGTAATTGTATAGTTCCCCCAAGTACTTCGCTTCGGATATGCGACGTTGGTTATACTTAAAATCGTTCTGTTCAAGACCCAAGGTAACCCGCTCGAGCAGATTGTCGATACAGATTACGACAAACTCTGGGTGGTAGCGGTATAAAGAACCGATCACTATCGCTAGAATATGGACGCTGCTATGCCTGAGCTTTTCTGGTTTCGAGAAGACCTTCTCAAGGATGTCGACAACCTTGGAAAGTTAGCAGACGACCCTTCAGAACAAGGCACTGGCTCACCTCTTTTTCCTGCCAGTGGAGCTTGCGAAGCGACTTTAGGATCTTGGGATAATTCCGCTTGTTCATATCCAGATAGACGAGCTTATGAATGAACAGTTCCACAGGTGTCCTCTCTTTCTGTTGAATCGCAGCCCGTTCAGGGGGATTGACATAGTACAGCGCGTTTTCGATGAGCATTCTTTCTTGCTGCCCAAGATGCTGTGCTGCCTTCTTGCGCTGCAGCGTCTCCAGAAAAGATGCCGTCCTTGGCGCGGTATCCGGATTGCGCAGCAGGTAACGACCGCAATTCTCGAGAAGATTACATATGATCTCAATGTTCATCCGTGAAAAGTCGTCCAGGCTGACTTTCAGGCAATGGAAGATTACATGCTCGGGCACAACACCAAACTTGGTAAGCTCGGCAAGGTACCGGATGTTGCCAGTTCGTACTTGACCTAGGAAGTCTTTCTGCTTGCGTCGTTGGAGGCTCCGGAACTCTTCGTCGAGATAAGCCACAAGACCGTTTGGGATGTCTGGCAAAGGCTTCCCTAGCGTTGCTACAAGTCGTGAGTATAAGGGCAATAGGTCCGACCTACCCTTGGGAACCTCTTGAACAGCCTTGATGAGGCGATTGCGGGATGCTTTGGAATTCAGAAAGCAGAAGTCTATGGCAGCTTGATCCACCGTTTCCTTAGTCTGCAAGTCTGGCATACGGCTCAGAAGGGCATCCACCTGGGCGCCGACAGTCTTGTTGGCGATTGCAGTGGATTGGTCGTCCGCTGCCGCACCTGAATTATCTTCGGACGAGTCCCTAATATCACTGTTTGTAATTGCATTATCGATTCGCTTGCCGACCTGTTCTTCGTCGTTCTTCTTCTTCTTGCCATCTTCCAACAGAATAGCTGGCACTCGATCCTTGAGGTCAATTAGATTTTCGTAAAATCGACGCTCCTCATCGTCCTCCCAGATCCCGGCCCCGTCCTGATTGCGTAGGTACTCTCCAGTCTTAACAAGACCGATGGCGCCAGCCCCAGTCGTACCTTGTGCCTCATTCTCTTTGAGGTCTGGCATCTCGATTTCCAACGCATCACAGAGCACTTGCGCATTTGCAATCAACTTCTCTTGAGCCTTGAGCTGTTTGTCATGATTTGCCTGCCGATCCTCAAAAACCTCACCAGACTTGACGTACGCTTCAGCGTTGCGCTTTGCTTGGGTCGATATAGCCTTGTGGTCCTTGATGATATGTGATTTGACGTCATCAAAATAACGGATGAGAACGTTCTTAAATCGCTGCTGCAACTCAGGAGAAGCAAGTGGCGGATCGTCTGCCGAGGCAACGGCGACTGCATCCTCGTCTGCAGAGCTTTGGTATCCCCCCTCGGAAGCGGTAGCCGCCAATTTGCCGTTGGCCTCTGTGTTCTTGCGACCATCTTCAGCGGCAGACTTGACTCCTAGAACATCCCAGCCAAAGCTTTTGATGAATTGCACTACCAAAGGCAAGTTGGTATGATCTCTATCGTGCGTAAGAAGATCCTTGAGAACCTCGAGAGGGAATGGCTCAGCATCTAGTCCCTGGGATGATTTTGTCGAGCCCTGTCCTGGCTTTGCTTTACCGGCGGCTTCCCCCACTTTATTGCCCGTAGGCCCGACATTCTCTTTACCGCGAGCAGTCGCGTCTTCCGGCCTCGCCACATCATCCAGACTTCTGAGTAGACCGACCAGCCAAAGTTCTGTCACGACTTTCAACAACACCCTTTGGCGCGTGATGCGCTCCTTTTCCTCTTTCTCTCGTGCATCTTGACCTAAAGCCTTCAATTGCGATTTCTCTGGCGTACTGAGACCACGACCTAGGAGCCAACCGAGATAGCAAGTGAATTCAGCAGGGCCAAAGCGCTGATGTAGGGCGCTGATGATTTCGACGCCTGCCGCAGTCTCTCCCGGCGTCTTCAGCTTGCATAGACCCTCATAACTTGCAGAGATGATCTCCGAAAGATATCTCTGTAAGGACAATGACTTGGTCTCTTGAAGGAATGTGGGTGCGCTGGTAGCTGTAATTGCAGTGCGAAGACGCTTGATGAAAGCGGTGTTCTTCTTCAGTGAAGAGTCAAGGCTCGGATTGGTAGGGAAGAGGTCTGAATAGTTGTTAAACAATGCTCTACCACTCGGCGGATCGATATCGGAAGTGACCTTTTTCGCCTGCCCAAGCTTGAATATTCGTTTCGCGCAGATCGCCTTTACCTGTTTTCAGCTATCTCCGTTCCATCAGAGGTGGGCCAGTCCGTCCTGGAACTTACGCTTCTTTCTACGATCCATGCAATGTAATCCCTATGCCTCTAAAGCGTGACGATGTACTTGAAAGACGTCGGGATCAACGTCTTGCTAAGTGTACCGATGGATGTCGAACCTTGCGCAAGCCTGCAGGCCACAACAATCGCATCGGTGCCTGGTAATGACGGATCATTGGTCCTACAGAATGTTGTTTGAGACGAGCTTAGGATGCAAACCTAAGACTTCTGAGATGAGTGATGTCAATATGGTGGGCAAGTGCAATCGATATCTAAAGTCCGAGGTTCACTAGCGCGACGAGGCGGGTCAGATTGATCTACACCAGGATCAAAGAGATCTGATCACGGCGCCTTCTTGTCACGCTCGAAGGATTCCTTCTTCTAGCAGATGGGTTTGGAACGTCGCTACGAATGCCGCTTAGTTCCTATTGTCCATGCCATGTCTCACTCAACGATCATTCACGTTTCTCCCAACAGGTTACGGTGACCGGATCCCTTGGCTGCATTATGAGCAACGATGGTTTCAAGTCACGCCCATTCGAGACCTTCATCGAGGAGTTCAGCCAGTTCCGACCAGCAGGCTCAGTCTGCCTCCCGCCTTCGGCAACCTCAGCCAGCTCCGTCAAGAAGCCCCCCTGTGTCCTTCCGTGATGATAGCCCCGCCGCTGCTGAACAGCAAGGCTCCGAAGAGAGCAGGGCCAGCACTTTGGTAAAGGCCACAGTAACATCAGCAAGAGAGCGAGTCGTCAACAGCTATCACCGCCTCTGCGGTCATTCGAGCTGTAACGAGAGCGGTAACGGAGAGTGTGAGCATGGCATCCTCTCACCTCGCGCTTCGAACGTACACCACGCTTGGGAGGATTCAACAGAAAGAGGAAGTGGAAGCTTCGGCGGCAAATTCAATTCGAGGGGCAGGGGCTTGATGCACGGAATTTTGGGAGACGCTGTCACCGATGGCTTGTTGGGCGGGAGAAGAGGCCACGCCGGCGACAACGACGAACAGGGCACCAAATATACCAGCACGACCGAGTGGTTAGCTATAAAGTACGATGTTAAGGGGAGAAGAAGAATGTATGTACGAAAGAACAAAGCCATACGGATCCAATTATGGGTTTGATATGGAGATTGTTCTCGGGTAATCATTGCGGGCAGCAGCTGATTGCCGTGGTGCCGTAGGTATCTCATATACTATTTTCCGTTCCTCCAATGGATTGTCCAATACAAGTGGTCATACCTACGTGGTGATATGATCGCTGCTCTCACCATGGCCTCATTTTACCTGCCCATGTCTCTTTCGTACGCCTCGAATCTCGGCCATATACCTCCAATCAACGGCCTGTACTCCTTCGTGTTCAATCCCATTATCTACGCTTTTTTCGGTAGCTGTCCTCAGATGGTCGTCGGACCTGAAGCTGCCGGCTCACTGCTCGTTGGGCAGGTAGTCAGAACAAGCGTGGACAAAGGTTCCGTGAGAGATGATGACCAAATGATGAATGCACGAGTCGCCGGCGTCGTGACTGGTATGGCCGGTGCCGTAATTCTAATCGCCGGATTGACAAGGCTCGGTTTCTTGGATAGTGTACTTTCGCGACCGTTCTTGAGAGGATTCATCAGCGCCATTGGTTTCGTGATCATGGTAGACCAGCTTATTCCTGAGCTAGGCCTTGCGCAAAAGGCAAAGCATGCGGGCTCGGTGGCTCACGGAAGCAGTGTCAAGAAGATGGTGTTTCTCTTTGAGAACATTAAATACGCGCATGGTTTGACGGCAGGAGTTGCATTCGGGAGCTTCGCCATCATAATGGTCTGCAGGTATAGCCAGTTGCTTGGTCTCCATGCGTTGAATTCCGGCTGATTACCTGTGTCCTAGGGAGCTCAAGAGGCGGTTGCAACCGCGTTATCCTACTGTGGCTTACGTGCCTGACCGCTTCGTAGTGGTGGTCTTGTCGGCAGTATTCACTTGGAAATATGGTTGGGACAAGCAAGGTCTCGAGATTCTCGGGGATGTTCATTCAAGCACAGGATCCCCTTTCCCCAGCCATTGGCCTTTCGCCCCATCTTACATGCATCATGTTAGAGAAGCCATGAGCACCTCTTTCTTGATCGGATTGTTGGGTTTCTTCGAGTCGTCTGTCGCCGCTAAAAGCCTAGGCGGTGGAGAAGGCAACAAGGGAGACGGCCTCAAGGGAATGGCTTTGAGTGCAAATCGGGAACTTGTAGCTCTGGGTGTCGCCAACATCGTGGGGGGTTGTTTCATGGCTTTACCTGCGTTCGGTGGCTACGGTAGAAGCAAGGTGAATGCTTCGACAGGTGGACAGACTCCGATGAGCAGCATCTTTCTCAGCCTCATTGCTATTGTTTGCGTGCTGTTCTTCTTGCCCTACTTTCACTATCTTCCCGTAAGTGGCCCCTCAACAGCGCCTGGTGACAGTCGACTAATTAATGGCTTTGCAGAAAGCAGTCTTATCTTCTATGATCTCAGTAGTGGCCTATTCTCTTGTCGAAGAAGCGCCGCACGACATCAGATTCTTCGTCCATATCCGCGGCTGGTCCGAGTTGACTCTCATGTTTCTTATATTTGCCGCCACCATATTCTATTCACTGAGCCTAGGTATTGCGCTCGGCATTGGACTTTCAGTACTTGCAGTGATCAGGCATGCTACGAAACCGAGAATACAGATTCTGGGCAAAGTCCCAGGAACTGAGGGTGAGTTCGAGAACGCCGAAGACAACCCGCAGGCGCTGGAATTCATCGAGGGGTGTTTGATCGTGAAGATTCCGGAACCTCTCACCTTTGCGAATACCGGAGACCTGAAGAACCGACTGAGGAGACTGGAACTGTACGGTACAACGGCCGCTCATCCTGCACTTCCTAGGGTCCGTGCTCCGGAGCACAACCAAAACATAATCTTCGATGTACATGGTGTGACTGGATTGGATGGCTCTGGCACTCAAGTGTTAGCCGAGATCGTGGATGGCTACGTTAGCAATGGGGCCCGCGTTTTCTTCTGCAGGGTGCCCAAAGAGACTAGTCCAGTGTTTGATATGTTCGTAAGGAGCGGCATTGTAGAAAGATGCGGAGGTACTGGACATTTTGTTAAGAGCGTGGACGAAGCTCTCAGGATGACTGAGCTAGAAAGCCTGTCGGAGTTCTACAGTGACAACCCCGGACAGGGCGAAGGTTGAGCTGTTCATGAAGCCCTTGATGTTCTTTCGTTTCCGTTTCAAGCGGGTATTCTGTAATGAATCATGACATGGCAGTGCATATAGTCGGGGACTAGAACGTAGAGTCGTCGTCGCTTCACATGAAGTGACGTTTGAGTGGTATTGGTTGGTTAAATCAACAGGGAGGTAAGTGGCCAGTGGCTCCTTGAAGAAGTGTCCATCTTCTCCCTCGACTCATAGACAACATTTCTGATCTGGTCGGATCTGGTTTGCTTTCCAAAGATATTGACACTGGACACTCTGTCCATCTTTGTTGTGCCCCGGAGATGCAATCACGTATCAACGCATACCAGTGTTTAGTTATCCCATCTTGGTCAACCTTGGGAATATCACGTGCCGACTTTAGCTTTGTGTTTGTACAACACTTTGTGGAGAATTTCTACAATCGGAAGATCTATGGCCTTGCTCCTGCCCCTTGATCGCTAAGGTCTGGAGCATGATACGACCATTATTCGCCATTATAGCGAAGCAACCCGACGCGTATCTGCATTCCATCATGCACTTCCTTTCATTCTTATTTCTCATAACACCAAACCTTATTGACCCCGCCTCAGGAGCTTCCAACTCGCAAAGCCTCCTCGAATCGCTAGATGAGGTCCCAATCCTGCACTTCACACTCAGCCGCCGTGGAGGAGTCTTCACTGCAACTGTACCTGGGAACGACTGGGTCAATCTTACATATCTGACTCAAGAGCTGGATCGGACGGAATGCAGATTCAACCTCACCAAACGAGAAGCCAAGGGCAACAAGCTCGTAAGGAAGGCCAAAGCCGATGAGACTGGCGGAAAGGATTCTGGCACGCTGATGGGAGACATTGCTACCAATGGAACATGGTATGTCGGCTTTGCAGCTGCTCTGTCCACAGGATCTCTTGGCTCACCATCGAGTTCTTCGGACAGGTACGCAATGCTCAAAATCGGAGAACCCCCACAAGAGATCGAAATGGACCTCAACATGCTGGTATCTGATTTCTATGTAACAACCACTTCGAGCAAGAGGGGCAACAAGTACGATGATTACTTCTCTAAATCACATTGTAAGATGTCTCCTACAGCGGAGGGCAACAGCGGCTGATATATAACCTCTAGCCAAGTCCCCCGACCATCCGTACCCAGCGTGTGGCCAGCCCACAGATGTCTTCCATCTACCGACTGTCAATGTTTCGTTACCTCTCTCGTTCGTTTACTGTCGGCCGCAGAAGTTTACTCGTCGAACCTTGGGTCCCTCAGGAAGTTTGTTAGGTCTAGCTCCATCGAAGCACTTGAAGCAGACCAAATCGACACCTCTCATTTCTCAGTTGCTCAAGGAAAATATCATCGAGCGTCCTCTTTTTTCGTTGATGTTGATCAATGGACACGATGGTGTGCTGAGCATTGGTGGCACCGGCGCCGCAGCAGTCGATCTGGTGATCCAGCAGACCAAGGACGAACTTGACCGTGTTGGAGCCTTGGAGAGAGGTGAGGTGCCGCTTATACCCACCAAAGATTTGTCGGTCACGCCGAATAACGGCAAATTCCTTGGGAGACGGAGCAGAGCTCATATGGAGGACCTTGACAGTAGACAAGCCAAATGGGATGATGACTGGGCATGGAGCCATGTGCAGGGCGCGGAGGGTTGGTGGCAGATGTTGATGCAGGGTGTCTGGGTGGACGGTAGCCGGGTGCTGCAAAATCAGGCGGTGGTCGCTGATGTAGGTTACAATTCCACTGTCATGTTTTCCTTAAGTTTCAACAAATAAGGCACTAACCAATCGCCAGATCAACAGTCCATTCATTCTTGCTCCGCCACACGCGGCCAAAGCTTTCTATGCCTCTATTTCTGGCTCCCACCCTCTTCCACCGCCATACTCCAGTTTCTATGTTTTCCCTTGTCTCAATCCGCCCACGCTACATTTCGAATTTGCTAGTACCTCTTTTCCAGCAATGCACGGTGGCCGTGGGGCAGACTGGTCTGATGTTCCTGGTGGCAGATTCAGCCTTGGTAGGCTAGAGGACGGGAGCGGGTACTGCGTCGGGAGTGTAGTAGAGACGCGAATGGGCATCAAAGAGGAGAGGGACGAGATGATGGGTGGTACCCAGAACGAGCTACATACCGCAGCTCAACGGGGTGGCATGGGCGGAAATGGAATGAGAGATGTATGGGTGATAGGAGAAGGCTTCTTCCGAGGAGTTGGAGGAGTCTTTGATGTGAGTTCTATTCGTTGTGTGATCCCAAAAGCAGTGACATCTACTGATATGGGGAAACCGATAGCTCAAGGAGCAGCGAGTGGGGTTTCGCACATATTGAACTCGCAGCGTATCATTCAGAATAGTATAGATGAGGTAACAAATCGCTCAGATAAAGGAATAGATTGTAATTATGCGTGTCACTTCCAGAGAAGGGTACTGCTCATTCGTGAGATATTCAGTCAGCTTGAAATAAAAGCATAGTCCTGGCTGTAGTGCTGCGAGTAACGGGTGGCATGGAGGATAATGATACCTTACTGACCGACACTCCTTACTGAATTCAAAAACCGTATACGTGATCAAATTCGCTAAACACATAAAGTACTGTGTTGCAGAAAATAAACTTAAAGTAAAGTAAATGATGGTGAACATGTGAAGCTGTTTGCTGCGTCATCCCTCCAACTGCGGAAGCCAGAAACCGGGTCCAGCCTCAAGCGAACGTTGACACGAAACCAAAACATTTCATCCGTCTACAGCATCTCACGACGCTCACTCGCCACAGCACAGACCAATTCTTTTGACTGCTTGGACAAGTATAGAGTATAATCTTTAAACTCCTTGCGCACATAATACCTTTGTGCACGACGCAATGGCACCCCCACCTCCAGCATCCATGCCTCTTGGGCAGAGAATGATGCACCTTGCTCAGACCCTGCAGTAAGTGAAAGCGTCTTTAGGAAGCTCCATCCACCTGAACTATACTGACTGCGTACAGGTTCGGCTGGTTCGTAGGGCACCTCACACTCCTATTCTGCACCCTTCGCTATGGCCTGTCGTACATCACCTTCCACCCTTATTCCCGCTGGGCCAGCTTCTCTTACCGCACTGCTTTTGTTGCAGCTGCGGCAACGTACGGTATCGTGGTCTACAAAGCATTCCGTGCCCGCGCCCGTTCTGGAAGTCGTCAGCAAGGTGGTGCTCTAGCTCTCGCTGGAGACGAGAATGTTCAGTACTTGGGTATGTGCTGAGGATCTATCGCCCAGGTCACATTAATTAAGATTGAGCTAATCATGTGGCTCTTAACGTTTAGCAATGGCCCTCGTCTGGCTCGTCTCGCGCCAGATACCCCTTGCCATTCTTCCCTTCATGGTCTACTCCATCTTCCACGTTGCGACCTACTCTCGCACCAACCTCCTCCCAACCCTGCAGCCTCCGCAGCAAACCCCAGCATCAGCCTCCCCAGGTGGTCGTCCAGCCACCAAGTCGTCTCCAATGGCAGACACGATCGGTCGTTTCGTCAAGGAGTACTACGACGCCAGCATGATGCTGGTCGCCTCTCTCGAGCTCGCACTCTGGTTCCGAATCCTGTTTTCCGCCATTATTATGACTAAGGGGAGCTGGATTTTGTTGGCCATCTACAGCGTCTTCATCCGTGCCCGTTACAGTCAGAGCAGCTTTGTGCAAGGTGCCGTTGGGCAATTCTCTGGTCGGGTGGATGGGTTGGTTGCTGGACAGAGCACGCCTCCGGCCGTGCGTCAGGCGTGGGAGACAGTAAAGGGCATGGCAAGGAAAGCTACTGATCAAACGGACATCAACCGCTACACTGGGGCTCAGCAGCCGGGGATGAAGAAGGCGCAATAAGCGTCCTGACGGCAATGATCGGTTTGAGGCGGCCGCTCAGCGCACTTTGGACGAACAGCAGCCCTCGACAAACATCTAGCACTGCGATCCGGAGATGACGACCCATTGTCTCCAGCCCGGTCTGCAAGATAGCCTCTTGCTCAGGACCCGGTAAGGCAGACCCCCCATTTTTCTTAGGGCGCTGAAGGTCTTCGTTCCATGCACACATACCCTTTTTCCTGCTCTTGATCTCGGTTGCTGCGGGACTACTACCCTTTCTAGCATTGGCGTACAGCGTAGGCCTCAAGTATTCACACTCGACCTTTCAGCTATCGTGTATATTAAAGCTTAGTAGATGGAGGACACAAAACTGTCAATGCCCGTCGACTCGCACATGCACAGCTTGAATGCAGGTCCAACCTACTTCCTAAGATTTCCATGCCAACCTCAAGACAGGCTTTAGAACCTAGAAGATACTTGGTATTCAGAAGAATCTTGCCATATGTTTAGAAGAACATCAACCATGACAAGCCCATAATGTTCCAAAGATCTCGTCGCTCTCTCCACACGGAATGTCTACGTGAATAGCTTGCATATTCATAATATATCAACGAGCGAGTCTTTGGCTTGGTACCAGTACCAAGTGCTACAGCGCAATGCAGCAATGACCACACATCTTGCATGATATCAGAAAGGTACATGCCAAGCGTGGGACGATGCATGCGGTGCAACCATCGGCTACTTACGTCCAAGCTTTGTCGAGTATCTGCCCAGGCGTTACGTCAAAGCGGTGGAAGGTGTTTCTGTATTTGTACACGCTGGCAAAGAGCGACGTAGCGAGCGCTTGCTATTGGACAGAGCAGCAGCAAGCTCCCGACGAAAAGTATCTCATCGTCGTTCTCTTCCGAACAGCAGTGCTTTTGAAAACTGGCAGATTGAGGTGGAGTAATTGACGGGCAAGGTACGGAGTTGAATGCAATAGAAAAAATCCGTACAATGGTGATTAGCGATGCCCGAGATCAACCACGGACTGCGCGGTTGAACCTGATAAGTGGGCCACGGTAGACGATGTTTTGCGGGCACGGAATCCCTGCAAATTATCCAAGAGCCGCTAGTGAAGAGGCCCCTTAATGTGACAATCTTGAATCCGACAGCGATCGCCTATCACGGCAGTGACAACTGCACTACTCCTTGTTCCCTAGATTCTCTTTCTTGTCCATCATCTATTAGGCATACCAGTACTTGGGGGTGGTACCGCGCATGTACGCCGCATTGCTATCCTTGAAGTGAACGGAAAGATTTTGAGCCTCCGTCGAGCCTCCATCAACCCTATCTCCCTCACCCGTGAGCAACTCCAGTTGGGATTTGATCTCGGGATCTTACATACATCTACTCTGGAGAGTTTTAGATGATGGAAATCATTGCCAATACCGTCAACAAAGCCGTCAGCATGGGTACGTTGCTTCCCCCTCGCTCCTTCCTGGTTCGCGTGCTCCAAATCATATGGGGATCTTGCGTGACCAGATTCCCATCGCCGAATCGAACCACTATCGCCCGCGACAGCACGGCTATATACGATGGACGTTGCGTACTCGCAAAGTCATAGCTGTGGAGTCTCCACTTTCGTTAGAAGCGAAAATCAAAGGCTTAGCGAGCGACCTCCATCTGTGCCTACGCTCATAAAGCAACTAAGTTCATTCAACATGGCTGACACGTCTTTCTCCTCTGTAGCTAGCCCAACCGGCCCGCCTTCAGCGAATGCATCGAGAGGAGGCTCGCCAAACCCTACGACCTCCCCGATTCCCAATGGCAAGCCGACTTCGCCATACAGTGAGCGAAACAACCCTATGAGTCCCAGCGCCCAAATTGCTGCACAGACCGTCAGCTCCAGAGACCCCAAGGCAGCGGCAGCAGCGGCTAGCGATATGCGAAACGTTGTACGGAGAAAGTTGACGGGCTATGTGGGTTTTGCCAATCTGCCCAACCAGTGGCATCGAAAGAGTGTTCGGAAGGGCTTCAATTTCAATGTGATGGTTGTTGGTAAGCTTTTTACCTGATGCATCCACTCAGGATTGTCACTGACTACGGTAGGCGAATCTGGGCTTGGAAAGTCTACCTTGGTCAACACTCTCTTCAATACCTCTCTATACCCTCCCAAGGAGCGAAGGGGGCCAAGTCTAGAAATTATACCAAAAACCGTATCTATCCAGTCAATCAGCGCGGATATTGAGGAGAATGGCGTTCGTTTACGTCTTACGGTGGTCGATACACCCGGTTTCGGGGACTTTGTCAACAACGATGACTCTTGGAGACCCATCGTTGAGAACATTGAGCAGCGATTCGACACCTATCTTGACGCTGAGAACAAGGTCAACCGAATGAATATCGTGGATAACCGTGTGCACGCCTGTGTCTACTTTATCCAACCGACAGGTCACTCGCTCAAGCCTCTCGACATCGAGGTGATGCGTCGGCTGCACACTAAGGTCAACTTGATTCCGGTTATTGCTAAGGCAGATACGATGACGGATGAAGAGATCAATGCATTCAAGTCCAGGGTAAGTGCAAGCATGGTCATTGTTCTTATCACTTGCTGACCTGCGCTAGATCTTGACCGACATCCAACATCACTCCATCCAGATATTCGAAGGCCCACGCTATGAATTGGATGACGACGAGACTATTGCGGAAAACCAAGAAATCATGTCCAAGGTCCCATTCGCAGTTGTAGGTGCAAATACAGAGGTCACTAGCCCCGAAGGCCGCAAAGTCCGCGGACGTCGTTATCCTTGGGGAGTTATTGAGGTGGACAACGAGGAGCATTGCGATTTTGTCAAATTACGACAGATGCTCATTCGCACTCATATGGAAGAGCTCAAGGAGCACACCAACAACGCCCTCTACGAGAACTACCGATCCGACAAACTTACTCAGATGGGTGTGGCACAAGACCCCAGTGTTTTCCGAGAAGTCAACCCAGCTGCCAAGCAAGAGGAGGAGCGCACACTGCACGAACAAAAGCTGCAGAAGATGGAATCAGAAATGAAAATGGTCTTCCAGCAGAAAGTTGCCGAGAAGGAGAGCAAATTGAAACAGAGCGAAGAAGAGCTCTACGCTCGACATAAGGAGATGAAGGATCAGCTGGAGAGGCAACATCAGGAGCTGGACGAGAAGAAGGCACGTGTGGAAAGTGGAAGACCTCTGGAGGGCACGCAAAAGAAGAAGGGATTCTCGCTTCGCTAGACCCTTCACCGAGCAAACCGACAAGCAGTCCTGGACTTCGAAATGACGAGTTTGTGTCTTGTAGCGAATTGATATCCCCAATTTGGCTTCTTATGGTTACGGGTTCCGCAGAGCGGAGCGGGCATTGGCCAGTGGTTAATGGAGAAGAAGACAGGTTTGTGGAACAATGAGGCGGCTAGTTCGAGATTGCTTTCGACTTTGTGTTCTCATTTACAATCAATTTTTCCATTGATCGTTGAGCATATTCCCTGACTGCTTTATTAATGCATAGAGATTCCCCGGGCTAAAAGGACTTGCTGACAACACATTCTCTCACCCTTGAAACTTCCCCAAAAGTGTGTTTGCGATGCTATTGCTTCAACACCTTGAGATATACTACTTAACAATACTATAACGACCCTGCACTACCTTGCGTTCTTAGGCAACCTACCTTATAATTTTCATGATCTCTCTATGACGCAATCAAGCTACATGTACTCTTTTTCACAAACGTTCCCACTGCTCAACGTCACTCCTTTAGAGCTGAAAATCCGTTCATGAACTCAATTGACCGTCGGCGTGTACCTTACCTCGGCATGAATTGCTCCAAGAGCCCGTGTGGAGATCATGAACCTTAAGAATGTCCTCCAACGGCCAGGATCAAGCTAGCTGTTCCGAAGCTCCCTCCCTACCTTACCAGGGCCTTACATGTGTGGTATCATGTAACAATGTTGTGGTGACGGCTCCGCCGCTTTGGTTGTTAGCCAGGCCAACTATGTATGTTACTACATTACAGCTACGGGGCATGAAGACTGGAGACACGCTCCGACCGATCGTACTTGTCGAAAGTACTGAAACCGAGAGATGAAACGGCTGGTCCGTGCATAGACCCTCGGTTTAGCCGGGCTTAGGCTAGCAGACGCCTCAAAGATGAATCGGTCGATTCGGATCGTCGCCCTTTCCCCTTGTTCAATGGCGTAGCTGAACAGCCATTGATCGGTTTGACGACAATGGAAATTACCTTGCCCCTGGATTAGCTTCCTAGGCCGTAGGGCTGCTCCTGTTGCAGCGTTGCTGGTATGGCGACAGTCTAAAGAACGCGTTCCTGTCTTGGGAATAAATATGAAGCGCGTGGGTGTGTGTCATCTCATTAGCATCGTTGGAGAAAGGAGGCTTCAACATTGTCTGTTTCCTTGTTCATACTCTTTCCTTCTCTCATGCGACGTTTGGATGTCGTTCCGTTACTGGTACTCCTCTTTACGTGTACACTCTGCTCCGGCCGCTGCTCCGGCCGCTGCTCCAGCTATTTCTTCCTCCCATCTAGCCTCTAACGTCTCAGCTTGGAAAGCGTTTCCCGCTGCACAACCGGCCTAATCGTCGATCACGACTACGCTGAACACTTGAGATTGGCTCTTTCTTAGCATATAGTCGTTACTCATTTCCATTTCCCACACGCATACTTACGCAATACTTCCTTCTACGGCTTGTGCATTCGCCGGTGCCAGTTACGGTCAGCATGTAGGAGAAGCCACCATGGAAAGATCACAGGCAGACCCTATCACGCCCTCGCAGCCACGCCGAGGCCTACAATTACCACCTTTACAGACCAACTTCCCTGATAGAAAACCGCATCAGCGACCTCAACGGCCGCGAGTGGAGCAAATAATAGCGGAAAATCAGACAAGTCAATCCTCACCACCCATCGAGAATGCCGCGCTGGGTCGCAAGACATCCAAAGGGGGAATATTGGGCTTACTCGGCCGGAACAAATCGTACAAATCCACCCGACCAGGGCCGGCAGTAATCTCTCAACATGAAGGGAGGGAAGTGGAAAACACTCGAAGAGCATTGACGGAGAACAAAAAGAGCACTTCGATAGCTGAGCCAGTACCCTTCGTGCAAGACATCAACATCGTACAAGGTGTCTCCAGAGCGGCGACTGCGCCTATCAAAAAGCAACCCTCAAGAGGCGGACATGGTAGATCGTACAGGAAGGAGTCAAACACTTGGCACCCACCACCTCTTTTTCAAGCTTACCCTCAGGCGGTCAAGCACGGGACTCTTCCTGCCCCAATGCTTTCTACTGATGCTATACTACGTCATAGCCGATCCAGAGAGGATAACGCCTCAGACCTACCAGCAAACGCAACAAATCCGAATGGGTTGGATGCAGATCCAGAAGTCCGCAAGAAGAAAACTCGAAGTTCAAAGACGCGCAAAGGGGCAGGGTATGACCCGGTGATTGATAGTGACTGGACACAGAAAGTATACGTCCTGGTTACCTCTGGTTTCTTCTTGCAGTACTCTGGCGAAGGCAATTTTGACCGTCTGCCGGAAAGAATCTTGCCTCTGGGTAAAGACAGTGCCGCTTTTGCGTCTGACGCTATCCCTGGCAAACAGTGGGTTCTGCAAGTCGCTCAGGAAGCCTCGGAGAGTAATGGGTCGTTTAGCACCCAGGGTCCGAGTTCGGTGTTTAAGAGACTGAATTTCTTCCAGGAGGCTAAGAGAAGGGCTTCGAACTTCTTGCTCGTGATTGATTGTTCAGATGAGATGGACGCATGGCTGGTGGCCGTCCGGAAGGAAATCGAGTCCTTGGGTGGCAAGAAGTATCTCCTGGACGCGGGGGCGAGCAAAGACCGCAGTGAAGCCGCACGGCAATTGCAGCAAAAGCCCAGTCAAAGGTATCTTGTCAGAAGGGATCGTCAGTTCTCTGAACAACCCAAGAAACCGCTACCTTATCGGGAATCTATGGCCAACGTCCCGATTCCAATCAGAAAAGATCCTAACATCGGAGAGTCCGCGGGTCATCGCAAATCAATCGATACGCCGGTGTCGAATACAACTATCTCAGGCGACCAGCATATCCTTGATAAGCTGAGAGAGACGCCAAGGATGTCTTATGTATCTACGGGTACAAAAACCATGTCCACTTCTCCAGGGTCATCACGCAGCAACTCTCCGTCGAGAGCTACCTTCTGTTTGATGGATTCCGAAAACATCCATAACGGCCATTACGGGAGCCTGGCAGAAGATATTGCACTCCGCAAAAGCCACCGCCTGTCGGCTCACGCGCTCTCGCCACCAAACACAGCTCGCCGCAAATCTCAAGACCACAATGGGGTCCAACAGCAAGACAACCTTCCTCGAGTCGGCTCTTATGATGGGCAATTATGTTCACCGCCACCAAATTTTAGCGTCCCGAACTTTAGCAAGTGGTACTCGACCGTAGGAAATCTTGTCAAAGCGACCACACCCCCAGCAGCACCCGCTAGCAGTGTCTTGCCACCCATCGTGGTCGAAGAGAAGAATGCAAGCGGTGAACATACCTCCAATGGGTCGCCTTCGTCACCTCGAACCAGCCCTAAAGTCTCAAAAAGCCTCGGCAATCTTTCTACCCATTATGGCCCCCCTCCGCCTCCAGCACTCAACTTTGTCACCGAGTCAAGTCCAGGCGAACTGATGTTTCCGCCAAAGTCTGACGTCCCTCGCCGCTTCTCATCTCTCGAATACTCACGAGGCGTTTCGCCAGTCCCAGCTCTGAAGCAGTTCCCAAAGTCTCCGCACCCACCACCTACAGCAGCTCTGCCGAACATTCCTAGCATAACCTCTACCAACCTTTCGCCCGTTTCTTCACGCCATAGTATGCAGCCCATGATCAGCCCGATACCAGGAGAGCGCAATGCGCGACGCCCCTTTAGCATGCAGGTGCGCAGTCAGCCAATGGTACGTATCAACCAGGGTAGTTCCCAAATGCTGTCGAAACACCTGCAACGACTCGATGAGTCCACAACTTCGTCCGCTTCCTCCACAATGCCAGGAACTCCTGATCGCAGACCTTCGTTAACTAGCGTCCCCCCAGCAGCCAGAGGCGCTCCATTGCCTCCTGTCGAGCCTGCAGTGGAGCCTCAGAGAGATCTATTGCCCTTTACTCAAACGACGGTGCAGGCTCAGACTGTCCCTGCGCATAGAGCGCCACCGCCAGAGATGCCACCTCCACCCAGACTGCCGTCCATCAGGGTGTCTCAAAAAGGATCGCGGGGGTCTTTCGAAGGACCCTGGAGCTCGGGCTACATCTCAGAACGAAAGGGATCTCACGGAGTACGGGCAAATTGATCTTGACTTTCGGAAGTCAAGCACGTCTTGATAGCAACTGCTGTGGATAATCTAGGCTATCTACGACGAACCACGAGTTTCTTTGGTTGAGATGCTCGATACTGATCTTGTATGGTATACATATGGTTGTATAGTTATCGATGATGGGATGTTCGGCATATTTACCGGAGTTTGGAGAGGCTTTGCTAAAGAGAGCCACAATTCGGGATGAATGTGGCTTTGAAATCAATAGATAGGGCTTGGGAAGCGGCAAACGGTCAGTGGAAAATGCAATCAATATTCCTACCAATATCTTTGTAAGAGGCGCATTAGAAGGTAAAAATTGTTGAAAGTTTGGATGATGTCGCAATTCATGTTTGTAGCAAACCATGAAAAAGGGGTATCAGGGGCAAGCCTACATTAGCCGACGCCTTATGAGGCGTTGGCCCCGCATCGCTCACATGCAGATTACCAGACATTTGTGCACGTACTCACTTCTTCTTCAGCTCCTTCCTATTCGAAACATCCTGGCATCAGCAAGTGCATCTTGAGCTCCCTGCTCTTTCCTTACGCAGGATGCCTGATCTGAATTCGTTGCCGCCATCCTATCCGCCATCAACCTCCCAAAACCGTCCATACGGTAATAACAGTAGTGCAGAAGGGCTCCAGCGCACTCCAAGCTCTTCGTCCCCCAGAAGCTCGTCAGTCTCACTCGCAGCCGCAGCAAGAATCAACGCTGGCATACAGAATGAAGAGTCTCGTCAAGCATCCACAGGCGCAAACCGGAACCGTCCAATCCCGCCCATGGGGCGACGTACCAGTGTTGCTATGAATCTGAACCTACAAGACCCGTCCTTGCCGGCGCCTGGGGAATACCAGCCTACTGACTACCACTCCTGGAGTGGTCAGTTCCGTGCCACCAGCCCTCGTAGTCTGGGATCACCAACGATACCGCAGCACCATCAACGTGCCCCTAGCCTAGGCGAGCTCCATCAGGAGCTGGAGCAAGAGCAAGAAGCGCAAGTGGTACGTCTACGGAATGAAGGTCACTAGGAAAAGCGCTGATGAGCTTAAACAGAATCGGCTGTTGGAGATGATTCGCCAACAACAGACGCAACTTCAACAGCTCCAGCAGTATGCAGGCTATACCCCGTCAACAAGTACGGCCGCCGTAGACGACTCCACACCGACATCAGAACGCTCGTTCTCCTTTCCCAACGTCCCAGGTGGCGCTCCGCTTTCGGCCGGTAATCCGCGTCCACGCTCTCCAGTACCGCGTAGCTCTTTGGACCTATCTCGCCAGCCATCTCGTCGCTCCAGACCACCCAGCCATACGGGCTCTCCCTCGCTGCGCCCTCACTCCGCTGGTCTACAGCCACATGGAGATGAATGGCTACTCTCGGGAAGTGCGTCAAGCAGGGATGACAGCGCATACTACCAAGCGGAGACGCAGGCGCTCACGCGCGAGAACCAAATGCTGAGGTCACGCATCCGTCAGCTGGGTATGTTACTACCGAATCAAGAAAGTATAGCCCCCGGCTGACAGTATCTAGAACAGCAACTGAACGAGGGTAGCCCGGCGTCAGCGAATACTCCTAGCACTCCGTCGAATTTATCTGCTCCACCGACGGATCATACAGCTGCCGGAAGCATAGTAGCGGCACCCTCAGCGGACGGAGAAGATAAGGACTAGTTTTGAGGGACATCTGTGAATCATGATACACATGTTCGCGAGGAGAGCAGCATTTCGTCTGGTTCAGCGGGGAGTCATGGAGGGGTTCAGCATAACGGATATGGTCATACCCCAAAGCGTGGCATTCAAAGCCATGCAGCATTTGCGTTGCAGCGGAATCTCAGTTTCAGAAAGCTTCAGAGACTTCATCATTGACACAACACTTTGTGCAAATTACCAATTCCTGATGAGCGCATGGTGTTGCGGCTTGTAGATCGTTTGATAGGACGTGGGGCGTCGTAGCGCGTCCTGGCGTTTCTTCTCTGACCGTGTTCGTGACCTTCGACCTTCCAACATACTTTACTCTCTTCCGCCGTCAAGATTCTTGATTCATGTGCTCGCTTCTCAATCGATCATGGACTGCAAGAAGTAATCACAGGCTGGACCTAGACTCGCCTTAGTTCTTGTGTATTCGCGTCCCACTGGGGCGTCCCTTGGAGAACATGGACTCGCTCCTCTCCAGCATAGATTCCTCTCCACCTATGAGCAAAGGTTCCCCTGTCGCTCCAGTTGCAGGCGTCAAGCGTCCTGCCCCATCATTGCTACCTGCCTTCGAGCCCTTCTCCTCATCACCGCCTCTACCACGACCCGTGAAGCGTCAGGCACGCGCTTTCCCCTCCGACTATGGTCTGGAGATGAAGTATCCCACCCCCATTCCTACATCTTCCACAGGTATTCTACCTTCCTCTTCACCACCTCGGCTATCACGTCGCACTGGCCTCCAGAGGACGCTGTCAACCCTCTCCGAGCGAGCTCCGCTGTCCGCCGTGCCCACCGTCGAGCTGGATGACCTGAGCCAGCCGACCCTTATGGGCCGGTCCAGTAATTCTTCTCACTATCAACTGTCTACGAACAAGTTGATTTCTCGCGTCCACGTCCGGGCAACATATTTCCCCGCGGGAGTTGTCAATCCGAAGAGGGTGCTGGTCGAATGTGTTGGGTGGAATGGCGTGAAAGTTCATTGTCAAGGAAGAGCATGGGACCTTCGCAAAGGGGACAGCTTCACCTCCGAGACTGAGGACGCGGACATTATGGTCGATGTCCACGATGCTCGCGTGTTGCTGCAATGGCCGAGGCTCCATGAGAATAAGATTTCTACGCCTACTGACTCAGACCACTCTGAGAACTCGCCACGACAGATACTCGCTGCTGCTCGTCGAACTCCAAATCAGAGCCCTCTCCGGCAACAGCATATGCATTCACCTGTGTCGCCTTCGCCGGCTGTGCAGGCTGTGCATGCTAGTTCTTCCACCCTCTTTACATCGGACTCGGTTTCTGCCACTGTACAGGTCTATGAAGATGATCCGTCGGACGACCTACAATCAACACAGATCGAAGCAACTCAATCAACCCAACAGCTGACACAGCCTCTTGGCATATCTCTCCACGACTCAATCACGACCGAATTGCTCGAGTCGAAGGACTTTTCCGACGGCGATGAAGAGAACGACCCGATTGTCCACTGCTTCGGTCCTTACGGCTTGAACATCAACCGTCGGATGGAGACTGTCACGACTGGTGACCCACCCGGCCGTCGTCCCCTGGACACTCTCAAAGAAGCCAGTATCTCTCCCCAACGTCGTCAAAGCTCCGAATCGACTCGTGAAGGCGAGAACGCTCCAATTGTCAACCACGTCATCAACCAGCTGGCTTATTCGCAGCGTTCTTCCACCCCTACGTCTATGTTGATGGATCACCTCCCCGCACACTTGAAGGAGGATAGCCCTAGCTCCAAGGAGAACGTTCGTCTGAGCGTGGAGTCTTTTACTAAAATGCTGGATGCTACACCTTGTATAGGTGAGGTCAGCCGCGAAGGCAAAGATGCTGCAGGCAAGCTGTTGGAGAGCGAGTACTACTACATCCCGGACATGGACACTGAGGAGAAGCGGCGAAATGCAGTGGTGGAGGGCTTGAGGAAGCCGGGTCTTAGAGCTTGTAGGAAGCAGCATAAGGTACGTCTCATCCTTCCTTGGTAACTCTGCCACAAGATCCCGCATTAAGATTCTATCTAGCAATACTACTGGAGAAAACCAAAATAGACGGTGGGTCACCAATGCCTACGAGGATCAGTCCGCTTCATCTCACGCTGCTGTATGGAGGAACATGTCCATGGAGGTTTTCTTCTCTGCCTCTCTGTTTCGGACTCCGGCCAGAGTGTGAGATCCTTTGTTTTCCAGGATATGCGTGCATAGCGCGGCGTCTGGCCGGCTGTCTTTCTTCAAGCGATTGAGCGAGTAAGCGCGTATCTGTAAGTCGAAAGCAGAGTTTGTTGAATGCATGCATCGAACCAAAACTTCCTACTCGATCTGGTAAAGTGCGAGATGCTCTGTACAAGAGAGGACCTCCCTGCCCTGTGCACGGTAGGTTTTCTCCCCTTTTTCTCTACCATGCTCGTGGAAGCATTACCTTCACGTATCCGAAATCTCCCTCTCTCCCTCCCAATCTCCTACATCCAGCTGGCTACGCATCCGCCACCATCTCTCAA
>JAABUS010003248.1_pt1 | contig 27038 bp, 21 predicted proteins | sample 5560161 | NCBI WGS metagenome assembly JAABUS01 (sample SAMN10711885, study PRJNA513376) | rock metagenome | isolation source: Antarctica rocks | place: Antarctica: Victoria Land, Trio Nunatak nord | collected 2016-01-04
GTCGAACGCCACGTCTGCGTCCTGTCCGTGGGCCGGATGACCGACCTGGAGATCCCCGGCGGCGTGCCGTGGATGCAACGCACCGACCAGCTCGGCTTCCCGGTCGAGTGGTCCGGCCGGGTGCAGGTCGAGGAGTCCGCCAAGGTCGGCGCCGCGATGCGCCGCAACATCCAGAAGATCCGCGCCCAGAAGAACCACTACGAGCTCGAGCACGCCGAACCCGCCCCCGGCGCGCTGGACCGTCAGGCCGACAAGGCCCTGGCCGTCGAGGACGAGATCTCGATGGGCCTGTCCGGGCTGTCCACCCGCACCCGCGGCTGGTACCGCCTCGCCGTCTCCGCCCCCACCGAAGAGGAGGCCCTCGAGCGGGCCAGCCAGGTCCGCCAGCTCTTCGCCCCCCAGATCAGCATCGCCCGCCCCGCCGACCAGTACGCCGTCGCCCGCGAATTCATCCCTGGAGAGCGCCTAGGCACCACGGCATACAAGCGCCGTATGCCGGTCACCACCCTCGCCGCGGCCGTCCCCGCCGCGACCGCCAAGGTCGGCGACCGCGTCGGCATCCACCTCGGCGAGACCTCCGGCACCTCCTCGCGGGTAGTCACCTGGGAGCCGTGGGCGATGACCGAGCAGGGGGAGGAGTCCGGGCTCGCCGTCCTCTGCGCCGGCCTCGGCGGCGGCAAGTCCACCGCCGGCGGCAACATCATCTACCGCTCGCTCATGCAAGGCGTCCCCTGGACCGTCCTGGACCCGTCCGGGCGCCTCAGCGCACTCTGCCGACTGCCCGAGCTGCAGCCGCACTCCCTCTCCGTCGACCTGCTCGACGCACCAGCCGGCGTGCTGAACACCTACCGCGTCATCGCCTCACCGCGACGCGAGCACTACGACAGCGACCTGGAGTGGCACGCCGCCCAGGGCCACGCGGAAGAGACCCGCCGGATGCTCACCTCCAACGTCCTGCGCTCGATGCTCCCTCGCCAGCTGCAGGACCACGTCCTGACCGAGGTCGCCCTGCTGCGCGCCGTGGGCAAGGTCGGCGCCTCGCCCACCTCGTCCTGCACCCTGGTCGTCGAGGCCCTCGGCCAGCTCGACGGCGACCCGGAGCTGCGCCGTCACGCCGGCTACCTCGCCGACTTCCTCACCGAAGCAGCCCGGACCGCCCACGGGCGGCTGATCTTCCCGGCCGGCTACCACCACGACTACCACCAGCGCTGCGAACCGCTGCTGACCGTGTACAGCCTGCGCGGTCTGGCCCTGCCGGATGAGTCCACCGGCCTGAGCGAGGACCTCGACGAACGCCTGTCCATGTGCGTGCTCTACCTCGCCGCGTGGCTGACCCAACGCTCGATGTACTTCGGCGACGTCCACGCCCGCAAGGGCATCTTCCTCGACGAGGCCTGGGCCCTGTCGACGTTCGGGTCCGGCCGCCGGTTCATCGACCGGGCCTCCCGCGACAGCCGCAAACACAACACCCGCGTGCTCCTGGCGAGTCAGAACCCCTCCGACCTGATCAAGCTCGACCTCGCCAACCTCATCTCCGCCGCCTTCATCGGACGCCTGAGCGACGAGGAAGCCCAACGCGACGCCCTGCGGTTCCTGCCCGGAGTCCGGGAGGGGGTCGGCTACGAGGCGATCTTCGGGACCTTGTCCCGCCCGACGCGGGAGGGCAAGCGCGGCGCCCGCGAGTTCGTCTTCAGCGACGGCGGCGGCGGCATCGAGCGGATCCGGATGGACATGTCCGCCCACCCGCAGCTGCTCGAGGCCCTGGCCACCACGGCCGACCTGGAGAAGGCCCGCGACCGGGTCGCCCACCGGCAGGCCGTCAAGGCGCAGGCCGAACAGACGCACACCGAATCTCAGCCACGCTGGGCGACGACTGCGCCGGTGCGAGATGAGGAGCAGGCGGAGGCCGCGTCATGACCCGCCCCACAACGTCCGCCCGGGTCGTGCGGCGCGTCGTCCAGCTGACCGTCATCCTGCTCGGGGTCCTGCTCATCGGCGCCGGCCCTACGTCGGCCAGCCCGTCGATCCCGGGGATCCCGGACTGCAAGGACGCCCCAGCCCCGCAGCGACCCGGTGACGGCCTGCCCGGCTTCCTCGACCCAGCACCCGAGAAGCCGGCGCCGCCCGGGGACCCGTTCACCCCGAACCCGACGACGAGCATCTACGACCAGTACGGCTATGCCGGCCTGACCTGGCACACCTACGACCTCGGCTGCGCCGGCAGCCTCGGCGATCCCGGAGCCACCGCCGACACCATGATCGGCAACCTGTCCCTGTCCGTAGCCACCTGGGGAATCGCCCTGGCCAACGGCGTCCACAACCGGGTCGCCCACCCGCAGACCTACATGGCCCCGCTCGACTCCGTGGTCGCCAACGTCAGCGACCGGATCAAGGCAGCCATCTGGGGGCCCTGGGGCGGCGTCGCCCTGCTCGGGGTCGTGGCCCTGCTGCTCTGGTACTCCAGCTCCGGACAGCTCTCCACCGTGACCCGCGCCGCCGCCTGGGCCCTGCTGGTCCTGACCGTGCTGTCCGGAGTGACCCAGTACCCCACCCGCATCGCCGCCTTCTTGGACGACGCGGTGACCACCACCATCGGCCAGGTCAACGCGGCGACCGCCGGCCTGACCACCCTGCCCCACACGGCCGACCCGGCTCACGCCCAGGGCAGCCTCCTGGTCGACCGGATCCTCTACGAGGCGTGGCTACGCGGGGAGCTCGGATCGTCGCAGTCTCCGGCCGCGAAGAAGTGGGGCCCGACCCTGTTCAAGGCCACCGCGTTCAGCTACGACGAGGCCCGCCAGGCCCAGAACCCCCAACGCGCCCAGGAGCTGGCCGAGCAGAAGAACCAGACGTTCAAGGACACCGCCGAGCAGATCCAGCGCGAGGACCCCACCGCCTACGTTGCCCTGCAGGGCAAGACCAACAGCCGCGGCGGAGTCGGTGCCATGTCCCTGTTCGCGATGCTCTTCACCACCCTGTTCCGGCTCGTCGCCGACGTCTTCATGTTCGCCGGCCTGGTCATGCTCCGGTTCCTGGTCATGTTCTTCCCCGCCGTCGCGGTCCTCGGCGTCATGTCACCGATGTCGGCGATCGTGCGCCGGGTGGCCAACATGGCCGGCGCCTCAATCGTCAACGTCGTCTCCTTCGCCGTCGGCTCCGCCGTCCACACCACCGTCATCTCCGCCCTGCTCGCCCAAGCCGACACCCCCGGGATGGGACTGCTCGCCCTCGTCCTGTGCCTGGTCACGACCGTCGTCGCGTTCATCCTGCTCTTCCCGCTGCTGTCGCTGACCAAGATCGTCGGCCTCTCCTCCGGACAGCGCGGAATGCACGCAGTCCGACGCGCCGGCCGCCTGGCCAGCCGGTATGCCGTCACCCGCAAGGCCGTCAGCGACGGCGAGGACGACGCCCAAGACGACGGCGACGAACCCGCCTCTGACCGCTCCTCGACCATTCACGTGGCGAGCACCCGTCAACAAGGACGCCGTGTCCGGGTCGGCGCCGGACCCGCCGAGAGTTTCGGCCGGCCCGATCCCTCCGGTCTGCGGCGGGTCCCTCTCGGGATCGGTGCGCCGATTGCGGCACGGACAACGCCGACAGCAGAAGGTGATCGCACTCCGATCGTCGTCCAATCCCGCGCCAGGCCAACAGAGGAGACCGACGTGGAGCCGCGAGAGCCGATGCACCCCCTCCCCCGTCCGAGCATCTCCACCCGGGCGGCGACCCCCGCCGCAGAAAAGGCGCCCACCCCGAGCGACTTACGCAACTCGAGGCCGTCTCCGATCCGCGCCACCGCGAACCCGACGGTCGAGAATGAACCCGTCATCCGAGGCGTCATCGTCGACCCGGACGCCGGACCGCCAGCTCCGACGAGACGCGTGCACGACAGTCAGACCCAGGTCCGCTCCGACGGCATCGGGCCACGCCTCTTCGATCCCGCCACAAAGAAGGACGTCCGGGTAGACGAGACCGGAGCCGTCCTTGGCGATCGGAACAAGCCATGATCGCCAGGCTCGAGCAATGGCTGCGCTGGCCCCTGTGGTCATGGCGTAACCTCACCGTCTCCACGATCGCCGTCCTCGTCCTGTTCACAGCGGTCGGCCGGCTCACCTCCGGCTCCGGTTCGGGACCGGACTCCCGCACCCGAAACCTCGCCGCGACTCCAGCGTCGACGAGCCCATCAGCCACCACCCCGTCGTCCGCTCCCAGCCCGGCCTCGGCCACGCCCCCCACCTCCGCCGCTGCGGCCTCGGCCACGCCCACAACATCCGCTCCCGCCGCAGGATCCGCCACGGGAACGAACCCGATCATCAGCCCGAGTAGCACCCCAGCGCCTGGCGCCGATGCCCCGACCCCGACCCGGGTCGCCCTCGACTTCACCACCGCCTGGACCCGCACCACCTTGGCCGAGCACGCCTGGCTCGCCGGCCTGAGGCCGCTCGTCACCCGCGAGTACATGAGGGCTCTCTCCACCGTCGACCCCGCCCGTGTCCCCGCCACCCGCACCCTCGACGCCGGACGGCTACTCTCCACGTCCGGCCAGCAGTCCCTCGTCCGGGTCGCCACCGACGCCGGCAGCATGACCGTCACCCTCGTCCAGCGTGCCGGTCAGTGGCTCGTCACCGACATCGAACCAGCCGCTCCGCCCCCAGGCGCGACCACCCCGCCGCTGACCCGGTCCACCGGCACCACCGGGACCACCGGCACCACCGGAACGGGGTGAGGACCGATGCCCGCACCCCTGATCGCCGCCGCCGGAGCCGCCAAGAAGCTCCTGCTCAAGAGAGTCATGCGCTGGGCCGCGATCGCCGCACCTGTGCTCCTCGTCGGAGTCACCGTCGGCGGACTGCTGCTGTTCCTGCTCATGCAGGGCTCCGGCAACCCGACCACGACCGCGGCAGCCAACGGATGCATGACCGTGGCCCCCGCAGGCACCCAACCGGCCACGGAACTGCAGCCCGACCAGCTCGTCAACGCCCAAACCATCGTCGCGGTGGCCCGCGAGCACAAGGTGCCGCCATACGGTTGGGTCGTCGCCGTCGCCACCGCCCTACAGGAGTCCTCCCTGCACAACCTGCCATCCGGGGACCGGGACAGCGTCGGCCTGTTCCAGCAGCGCGCCGCGTGGGGCAGCGGCGCCGAACGCCTCGACCCAGCCAGCGCCGCCGAGATGTTCTTCACCGGCGGACGCGGCGGACAGCCCGGCCTGCTGCAGATCCCGACCTGGCAGAGCATGACCCTCGTCGACGCCGCCCAGGCCGTCCAACGCAGCGCCTTCCCCAGCGCCTACGACCAATGGCGTGCCCAGGCCGAGCAGATCGTCGCCAACCCGGCCGTGCTGTCCGCCGTCTGCACCCCCGCCTACGCCTCGGACGGTTCGCCCGGAGCCAACGCCGTCGCCGCCGGGATGGCCTACCTGGGCACGCCCTATAGCTGGGGCGGCGGCACACCCTCCGGGCCCGGGACAGGTTTCGGGTCCGGCGCCGGCGTCGTCGGCTTCGACTGCTCCTCCCTCACCCAGTACGCCTGGGCCAAGAGCGGCGTCACCCTCCCGCGAGTCACCGACGCCCAGGCAGCCGCCACCGAGCACCTACCCGCCGGAGCGCAGCTCATCGCCGGGGACCTGCTCTTCTTCCACGCTCCCGGCGACCCGCCTGGGGTCTACCACCACATGGGCATCTCGGACGGCCAAGGCAACATGCTGCACGCCCCGCGCCCCGGCAAGACGGTCGAGGTCGTCCACGACGTCCTCACTGATCCCTACTACGCCGCGCAGTTCGCCCTCGCCGCCAGGCCATCCAGCTCCGCGAACGTCTGGGCAGCCGGGAGCCACCCATGAGCTCAGACCCGCTGCCACCGCCGCAGCCAGAGCAGTTCCGGCCGGACCTCGAGCTCAAGGAACTCATCGCGGCAGGCGAGGACTCCGGAGACGACCTGAGCGAGCTCGCCGGTTGGGACATCCCTGAGGCGCACCCGCCGGCGATCCTGCGGATCCGGATCGTCGACCTGCATGAGCCCCTTATCGGCCTGCGGGCGCGGTTCTGGATGACCAGTTACGACTCGGACGGCACCCTGCTCGCCATCGGATGGCGCGACGGGCTGCGCGTCGTGTCCGAACCAGTCGACCTCCGCGGCGCGGACGAGCGCACCGTCGAGCCCGGCGTCTACCTCATGGAAGAAGGCGACTGGTACCGCCAACTCGCCGGCCAGCAAGGGCTACCCCGCTTCCACGCCGGACAGTCCCGGACCTGGGTCGACCTTCTGGTCTCCACACGCACCCCGATGCCACAGGGGTATCAGCGAACGACCGGCGACCAATGGCTGTCACAGGTGCTGGTCCAACCGGCCGCCGAACGCCTCGCGTACGCACGGCCGGCGCGCGACGTCCCCAATCTCGTCGGCTGCCGCGTCCTGTGCCTCGACGAGGCCGGCTTCGCCGAACGCGACCTGCGCGCCATCAGCGAACCCGCGCTCGCCAGCACCGGCGACATCGTCGTCAGCATCATCGACGAAGCCGACTGGTACCTCTGGCGCGACCGCTCCTACAGCGAGCACCACCCGTCAATGCGCACAGTGCCAGTCGGCACGCTCTGGGTCGAGATGTAGCTCGTCGCCGGAGCGGGTTGGTTGGCTTTGTGGCTCAGTTCCCGCGTCGGTTGTTGGTCCTTTCGACGGCTCTCAGCCTCGGATCGGTGAGGCGAACGTTGCTGGGTTCCGAAAGCCGGTTACAGCGAGGAGGCCTGTCCGTGGAAGGAGCGGACGTTTGGAGGACGGGCACTGCTGCGGCACTCGCGGCGGAATGACGCACGCGCGACCAGCGGCACGAGCGTGCTTTGGGAGGTCGGGCGAGATCGAACCTGCGGAGTGGAGATGGCCGGAGTTGGCGGGCCGCATCGAGAGCCGCGCCCCATTTCCCCATGCGTGAGCAACCGAAGGGCCTCGACGGCCGTCACGCAGCATCCCTGGAATTTCCGCGTGACCGAATGCGCGGCAGCGCCCCGGTCGGTGCTTCGATGAGGGCATGACAAGTCATGGTGACGTTCCGCGGGTGGTCCGGGCCAGCCGGGAGATCGCGGCCAGTCCGGAGAGAATCTTCGAGCTCATTGCGGATCCGGTTCAACAACCCCGCTGGGACGGCAACGCCAACTTGGCTGAGGCTGACGCGGGGCAGGTCATCCACGCCATGGGTGAAATTTTCACCATGATGACCACCAAGGGGCACGTCCGGGAGAATCATGTGGTCGAGTTCGTGCACGGCCGCCGCATCGCTTGGCAGCCAGCCGAGCCGGGTCAGGAACCGCCAGGTCACCTCTGGCGATGGGAACTGCAGCCGCTCGGTGCCTCACGCACCCGGGTAACACATACATACGACTGGACCCACTTGACGGATGAGAAGCGTCTTCCGCGAGCTCGTGCCACCACCGTCGACAACCTTCGGGCCTCGCTCGACCGACTCGCCGCACTTGCCGTGGCTTCTGACGAGGAGCCCTGACCCGACTCGCCGATGCATGTGGAATAGCCCGCACGCAGGCACCAGCGCCAGGCTCGGACGAGCGTAGGCGACCCTCAGGGGCGGCATGATGGGACCCTTTTTCAGCCGTCCCACTTGTCAGACAGAAGGGTGCTTCGCGCCGGAAGGCTATGAAAACGTCGGCGATCTACACTGCGGGGATGGATCATCCGGTGCTTGTCGTGGTCGCAGGCCGTCCGGGGACCGGCAAGACGACGCTGGCGGCGCTCCTCGTGCCAGCGCTGGGCGCGGCGTATCTCCGAATGGACGCGATCGTGATTCCCCTCCTTCGCGGCGGCTTGACCGATGATGAAGCGGGAGCAGCGCGGGCCGCTTACGAAGTGGCACACGAACTGGCGGCCGAGAACCTCCGGGCGGGAATGGCGGTGGTGGTTGACGGTCTCAACCCGACCCATGAGGCGCGTGCCGCCTGGAGAGCAATCGCAGAAGGGGCACGCGCCAGTCTTGTCCTACTTGAGACGGTCGTATGTGATCCCCGCGAACACCGACGCAGAGTGGACCAGCGCGGCCGGCGACCGTCGGGATACGTGGGTCCGTCCTGGAAGTCCATCGGAGCGCAGGCCTATGACCCTTGGGACGAAAACTGCTACGGACCACGCCTCGTCGTGGACATGACCGACGCCAGGGACGCCCTGAGCGTCGCCTTGAGCCACATCGGCGATCTGCGCATACGCTGACCGCAACTGGAGATTCGATCCATACCAACCGCGGGAGAGCCAGACTCCGTCAAGCCGGTTGCCGGAGAATGATTCACCCCAGGGCACACGCGACTTGGATCGTAGCGATACTACTATCGCGGCCCCAAGCCCGACCCAGATGACCTACGGCGTGCCGTCCCATTCTCGGTCCCGAGATCGAACGTTGCTGGGCAGGAATGGGGCTGCCAGCTGGGGTCTCGACGATCACACTGAGCAGCACCGGACGAGCGTGGGCGTCCTCCACGCGGCAGAGGCGGACATTTTTGGGAGGGCCATTCGCCTGCGGTATGGCGGGTCACGCGCTCTTGTGCAACTGAAGGTACATCGCCCTGGGTGTGTCCAAGTAGGCCGCGTTTGCGGCGATGGTCGCCCAGGTCATAAGCGGCCAAGGGTCGGGCACGGAAGCGTCCGCTAGGGCTTCCGGCTCCACGGACGGGTCGATGATCGCGCCGATCTTGAGCTCCTCGACCGCTGTGACGAGGAATCCTGCGCGCAGGGCGGCATTGACGTGGTCGGCCAGGGAGTGCTCCCAGCCGGGGATGTAACCGAAGCCTCCGTTCGGCAGTTGTCTGACCAGCGGGTATCGCGTCGACGTCAGGTAGAGCGAGTGTGTGTCGGAAACAACGAGCCGACCACCGGGCTTCAGGACGCGCCCAAGCTCCTGGTAGGGACGGGCCAGGTCCTCGACGTGCGTCAACGCCAATGCACACACCGCCAGATCGGCACTGCCAGTTGCGACCGGCAGGCCGCTGAGGTCGCCGTCCCGGAAATCGACATCGGGCAGCTTCTGCCGAGCCACCTTCAGCATGCCCGGGGAAGGGTCCACCCCGACGACCTCGTAGCCCTGCCCGAGGAGCCACTGGGCGTAGCGTCCCGTTCCGCACGCGGCATCGAGCGCCACGCCACCGCGGTGGCCCTCAATCATCGACGTCACCCGGGCCAGGTCCGGCCCCAGGAGCCCGTTCCCTGGGTCGTCATAAGTGCCCGACCACGCGTCGTAGCCGTCAGCCGCCGACAGCAACGGAACCTCCACCGGGTGGCCCAGATGCTCCCGATCGTCCAGCAGCCGCTGGATCTCGGCCAGGCGCTCCTCAACGAAGGACGCGCCGTGCTCCCCGGCGAACGCCCGCAGCAACGCCACACCCTCCAACCCGATGACGTATGCCAGGGGATCCAGATTCAACGCGGTGTCGTCTGGCGTCAATCCGTCCGTCATAGCGCACACTTTCGCGGCGCCACCGTCCGGTCGCAACGCATTTTCAGGATGCCCATCCGCTATTCACCCGCGAGGCTGAGAGCCCACCCCGCCGCGCGGCTTCTCGCACAAGTCCTCAACTTGGCACAACCGACTTCACGAATCGGCGCAAGCCGGGCGAGCGTAGCCACCCCGACAGCGGCAATAGTGGGCGTTCTGAACGCCGAATCGGCTACAGGAATCGCGAACTCCCGTGCACATCCCGCGGTGCGACCGGGCCGACGTGCTCGAGCACGACATTCAAGAGGCCAACGAGGTTGGCGTTGCTGTCCAAAACCACTTCACCTGGTACCGCGAGGACGTCGAAGGGGACGTACCACTCACGCAGCTTGGCTGCATCCACCTCGCCGGACAGTGCCCGACCTGCGTGGCGCTTCAGCGTTTCTTCGAGCGAGACGTCCAAATAGAAAATGTGGTGCGGACCCAGGTGGGTCGCGATGAGACCGCGAAGCATGGATCCGTAGTGCTCGGCAACCAGGATGCCCTCGACGATGACGTGGTACCCGAGGGCAAGGCAGTGCTGCGCCGTTTGCTCAATGAGCGTGATGTTGTCCCCATGTGGGATGTCGTGTTCACGCAGGACGATTCGCCGGAAGTGGTCCTGACCGATATTCGCGGTGCCACGCCCCATCGCTAGCTGGAGTTCGCGCGCGAGTGTTGACTTGCCGGACGCCGAGTTGCCTCGAACGACGATCAGACGAAGGCCTTCCGCGGTCACTGCAACAGCCTACTGACGGGTGTCATCAGCCTTGCGCTCATCGGCAGATCCGGTAAGCGCAGATGCGCCGGCAGGCGGCGGATAGACGCGCCTCGCGCGAAACGTGCTTTGAGGTCACTAGCCTCGCGTGACCACGATCCTTGGGATCTCGGCGAGGCTCTGCCCGACCACGCAGTAGCGCTCGGTCAGCTCTCCCAGCTTCGCCAGCGTCGCCTCACTCGCGTCGGTGTCGAGGCGGGCGGTGATCACCAGCCCCTGGATGCCCACGGGCGCCTCGCGAGAGACACCGAGGGTGCCCCGCGCGTCGAAGGTCGCGACTGCGTCCAGTTCGGCTCGGCGTACTTCAACCGAGCGCGGTCGCGACGCTGCGCAGGGTCACACCGGCGCACGCAAGCACCGCTTGGAGAAGCATGTCGCCGGAACAGGCGTCCGACCCGTCGCCGCCGGTCGCCGGATGCAGGCCGGCCCGCACCGGGCCCAACCACGCACTGTGTCGGTGATGCCGTCGTCGGAATAGTCACCCTCCGCGCGTAACGGCGTCGCTGCGGCCGCGGAATCGTCACGGTACTTGACTTGCGCTTTAGCGGCGACTGAAGTTCTCGCAGCTCAGTTGCATCCATTGACACAGCATCGCCGTGTCCGAGTCGTGCCGCCAGCCGCGGTCGGTGTCTGGACCGGCGCACGGTCGAGACACCACCGCCTCGGATGCACTCCGTTTTCGTGGCCGAGGCTGCCCTCGGCCGCTTCGGCCCGGCGGGTGGCGCGACTGGGGCCCGTTGTGCCTCTGTGCGGTGCGGACTGTCGCGGCGGAAAGACTGTCTACTCACCACGACATGAGCCGAGGGCGGGATACTACCTACGCCAGCAAAGGGCGACGCCGATCGCGCCCTCACAGTTGTCAGTGCCGCGCCTTAGGTTTCATCCATGGGGATACCAAGGCCGAACCAGCCCGACGGCCCAATGGCTGGTCATGTGCGGCAGGGGCGTGTGTACATGTCCCCGCTTGCCGCAACCGGTGTCCTGCAGATGGCGGACTGGTTCAAGGACGACCTTCCCGACCTCATCTGGCCTGCGCTCGTGCTTGCCGAGCAAGGAAACCAGAGTGTCCGGCGTTTCGTTCGGTGGCAAAAGGCAGTCCAGGACGGACTTGTCGACCGAGACGAGACCGATTTGGTGGCAGAGTCGCTGGACGGGCGCTTGACGCAGCTCTCGGTCCTTTCCGAGAGGCTTCCGGGCTCGGCCGGCCTTATCGTCACCGAGGCAACTCGATACGGCTTGCTGTCAGAGAATGTCCGACGTGCGCTCAACTCGTATCCATGCATGCCGGCGCCGTGGCTCACGGGCCAGGCCGACGTGCGGCCTCCCGGGCGCGCCGAGCTGCAATTCATCCGCGACGCGCTCATCGGGATACTCGACGACGGTCACCGTGAAGCCCTTCTCAAATGCCTCCGTACTTGGAGCACCGTCCAGGCAGGGACCTTCCGCTCGGATTCGAAGACCATCGACCTCTTGAAGCGCTACCCGGGAGACGAGGACACGAGATCCGCAGCCGACAGCGTTGTCCGAGCCGGGTGGGGAGCCCACAAGGCCGCCTTGTGTGTGAGAGACCCCAACTACTTCGACGCGGCGATTAGGTGGGCGCGAGTGTTCTGGGGAGCCAACTCCATGACCTCGGGATGTATCCGCAAACGTGAGTCGAAGGACGAGACAAGTGATGGTGCTGCGCGGGCCGGGAACGACATGAACGGCGGGTCCTCGCCAGGAGACTTTGAAGGCGACGGCGCCGGTCCGACTCCCTTGCCAGCCGACGGTGCTCACCTTCGCCAACTCACCATGGACCTCCTGAGCAGTTTCGTCGAAGCGCTCGAAACCGCGCCCGCGCGCTTGCACGAGAAGGAGAGACTGGAGGTCGTCTCGGGACTCGTCGCCCGCGCAGGGCGCGACCTCATTGCGGTGCTCACCGCGCCCGACCTGTGGTGCATGGAACACGGTGCGCACATTGTCCGCATGCTGGTTGAGACGAAGATCTACCTCCACTGGATGGCCCAACAGGATCCATCCATCTATAGGGAGTTCCAGGAGTACGGCGCCGGTAAGGCCAAGCTCTATGCCCGAATCTCCGACGAGGTTCCCGAGGAAGCTCGGACGGCCGGTTTTCAGGAGGCCATTGACGAGTTCGAGCGCCTCAGCCACAACCACGAGGTGTTCGATCACCGAGTTGTCGACACCCGCGATACTTTCGCGGAAGGAAAGTCCATCCGAACTATGGCAACGGAAGCTGGCCTTCTGGACTTCTATCGACAGGCGTACTCGCTGGCCAGCGGTGTCGCTCACTCTGAGTGGTGGTCCGTTGAGACCCATTCCATGGAGCCTTGCCTCAACGTGCTGCACGGTCTCCATCTGATTCCGAGCCTCTCGCTGAGCTACGGGGGCAACGTCCAGCTCGCGTCGTCTTGGGTCGACCAGTTCTACTCACTCGTGCGCACAGGGCTGAAGACCCTCAACACCGATGAAACGGCAGTGACCGCCGCCTTTGCCTGGCTGGCGGCGGGAACCGATAACGTGCCGCCCGAATCCGCATGACCATCGACTGCCGTGGTGTCCTGCCGACCAGCTCTGCGACAGCTGGCTCGACTGCCAACACCCGGAGCTTGCCCCATTGCCATTCAAGTTGGGTCAGGCGAGCACCGGGTACACCCCCAAAGTAGGTTCGCGAGTCTTCTTCGCCAGGATCGGGGCTTCCGTCTTGGCCTTGGCAGAATCCGGAATGCTTGTGGTGACTGGTCTTTCAAGAACCTGCAAGTGGAGGCAGACGTGCAAAGGGACCCTTAGCGGGAGGGCCAGATTCTCACAGCGCCACTTGGGGGCTGCCGACTAGCGCTCATGGGCACGACGGCGAAGCACGCCCGCCCTCGACGCGGCGAAAGACGCGGGTCCGACGACGCTGCGCGATCCCCTTGTTGAGAATGTGCACGGGCGGACACCCGGCTCGACGCCCGCCTAGCTCCGTTGTCATCGTTTCGGACCCATCCCCGGTGCACAATGGACAGGTGTCCGATCACGAAGACGGCAACCGGCACGTTGAGCTGAACGACGGCATCTCCGTTACTGAATCTGCGTTCGTCAGCAAGGCAACCGACGACGGGGAGACCGTGGGCTTCGTCGTCTCCAGGGGCGGCGATGACCCCAGAGCAGCGTCTACCGATCTAAATGACCAGGGCCGACTCGTTTCTACGATTGAGGGCATGGCCTCCGAGAAGAAGAAGTCTGAGCTGCGGACTGCGCAACTGTTCGTGCAGCACCTGAACTCGGCGGGGCAACAGTGGAGCGATGTCACCGCTCCCCCTGACGGACTGCCGGAGGAGGGCGTGGACGCGATCGCAGCTGGCATCAACGGGCGGATGCTCAAGATCCAAGTCACGACCCCCGAGACAGCCGCTTGGCGTCAACTGGCCCGACGAACCGACCCATGGAGGTCCGAGGAGGAGGTTCGCGCGGCCGTGGACGCGGTGAACGCTGCCATCCAGAGAAAGCACCTCAAGGCGCATCCCGATATTCATGGCTCTCCAGGCATGAGTGTGGATCATCCGGGCTTGGGTTCGTGGGGTAGGCGCAGGGTTATCGGTCCGCAGGAGAGCATCACCAGGGCGAGTGCGGCGTGGGCGGAGTGGAACCCGTAGGCCCGGCGGGTGATCAGGCGGACGTGGTTGTTCAGTCCTTCGGCTCTGGCGTTGTTCACTCCGAGCTCGATGGCCGCCAGGATCCCCTCGCGGTGCTTGCGGATGGTCTTGGAGACCCTGACGAACGGGGGCAGGCGCGAGCGGGTGGCCTTGGAGCACCACCGGTCGAGCAGCGCGCCCGTGTCGTCGGTGTCCAGGTCGCCGGCGAAGATGGCGCGGAAGGTCTCTTTGAGGGTGTAGGCGCGCCAGACGTCCCCGCCGTGGCGGCGCAGTCTTCGCAGGGTGGCGGACTGGTCGTCGCTGAGGTTCTCGGGCCGTTTGAGCAGCGCCCAGCGGGCGCCTTTGAACCTCTTGGCCGCGCCCTGGTCGGGTAGCTGACGTAGTTCGTTCCATGCGGCGCGGCGCACGACGTCCAGGGCGTCGGTGACCAGCTGGACAGCGTGGAAGGGGTCGATACAGATCACCGCCTGCGGGGCGTGCTCGGGCGCGCGCACGCTCTTGTTGAACGCCGCTCCCATGTCCATGCTGACCGCCTCGAGCTGTGCTGCGCGTTCGGGGCCGAGGTCGTCGAAGAAGGCGTCCAAGGTGGCGGTGTCCTTGCCCGGCGCGCCCCACACGATCTTCTTGCTCGTGTGGTCAGCGACCAGGGTCAGGTAGTTGTGGTGGCGCCGCCAGCTGACCTCGTCCACCCCGATGTTGACCAGCCCGTCCAGGCGGTCGGGGTCCAGGCCGTGCGCGACCACCCGCTCGCAGACCCGCCCGACGGTGTCCCAGTCCACCCGCGACAGGCGGGCGATGGTGGTCTTGTCGGTCTTGGTCGCCAAGAACGCCACCAGGTCCTCGAAGTCACGGCTGAACCGCGAGCGGGCCCGGGCGAACGGGACGCCCTCGACCCGCACCCCATGCTCGGGGCACCTCAGCCGCCGCAGCCCGGCCCGCACGAAGACCTGCCAGCGCCCGAAGTCCAGATGCCGCCACGTCGAGGCCACCGCCCGGGTGTCATACCGGGCCCAGGTACTGAATGAGCACATCGGGCAGACCAGGCGACGGCGCCGCAGGGCGACGTCGACCATGACCGAGGCAGTGCCGGTGAAGGAGACCTCGACGACGGAGATGCCCTCCAGGGCCAACAGACGGTTGAATGCGGTGGTGACGCGCACGGACGGCCCTTCGTTCGGTAGGCGTGAGAACCGCCAAACCTAGGTCACCGTCCGTGCGCGTCCTGCAACCAAACCTCCGAGTCGTCTATCCCTTCAACCCCCAGACCTTTTCACTGCCCTGACCGCACCATCGGGCCCACACTCATGCCGGGGTGTGTCCTGAAAGGAAAGTGATGACGATGTAGAAGATCGCCAGCACGGACCGTGCTGTGCCAGTGATGGAGGTAGGTCCTCCGGGTTCGCCGTGCAGGCGGAGAGCCCAAACCGCCGCAGTGTCATGCCGGTAAAGAGCCGGGGTGGGAAGCGACTGTGGAGAAGGCCCGCTGTCAGCGGGTCAGGTACGCGACGAGAAGACGAACATGGGTGAACCACTGCTGACGCATCGAAAGAGTGACTGTGGCATCGAAACCGGAGGTTTTCGGCACTTCCGGGATGAAGGCGCGGCCTTGGTGGCGTGCTGTGAGCCAGGGGGCGACCTGCTTGTTGCCCTGGCGGTGTCCGGTGTATAGGTGGCGTGAACTCGTCGCAGGCGCTGGCATGGAACAGGAGAACCTGTCGCCTCGATACCGGCGGCCAGGCGAGACCGATGACGGTGTCGGTCTGGTCGCGAGAGGGAGGGTCGCAAGCGGTGACCACCGCAAGCGGCAGAGTACCGATGCGAGGCACAGGGGCGGACCGGCCCGTAGTAGTGACGAAGGCCCGGTAACGGGGCTGGAGCGAAGGGGCCGGGCAGGCCAGGTCACCTTGACGTCAACCCTTCGGGGGAGGAACTGATGGGCGGACCACAGCCGACGGTGAAGTCGTTTGAGATCGACAAGCGCCTCGTTTACGTGGCGTGGGAGAGGGTCCGGGCCAATCAAGGGGCACCGGGCGTGGACGCCGTAAGCATCACCGAGTTCGCAGCCGAGGAGCGCAACAACCTCTACAGGCTGTGGAACCGGATGAGTTCCGGGAGCTACCTGCCCGGGCCGGTGCGTGCGGTGGAGATACCGAAGGATCATGGCGCGGGGATCAGGGTGCTCGGGGTGCCGAACGTGGCCGACCGAATCGCCCAGACCGCAGCAGCGATGCTGCTGGAAGAGAAGCTGGAGCCGATCTTTCACCCGGACAGCTACGGCTACCGTCCTGGGCGCAGTGCCCACGACGCGTTGGCCGTGACCCGGAGGCGCTGCTGGCGACGGGCGTGGGTGGTCGATCTTGACATCCGGGCCTTCTTCGACAGCGTCCCGCATGATCTGCTACTCAAGGCGGTAGCTCACCACACCGATGAGCGCTGGGTCCTGCTCTACATCGCACGGTGGCTGAGCGCCCCCATGCAGATGCCGGACGGGAGCGTGGTCGCTCGCGAGAAGGGGACCCCACAAGGGTCCCCGATCTCGCCCTTGCTGGCCAATCTGTTCATGCACTACGCGTTCGACATGTGGATGGCCCGGGAGCATCCGGGTTGTCCGTTCGAGCGTTATGCGGATGACATCGTTGCCCACTGCGACACCGAGAACCAGGCCCGAGATCTTCGGGACTCGATCGCTACCCGGCTCGGGGCCCTCGGCCTCGAGCTGCACCCCGAGAAGACGAAGATCGCGTACTGCAAAGACGCGAGTCGCCGAAGAGAGGCGGAGCACACCAGCTTCGACTTCCTCGGCTACACCTTCCGGGGTCGCCTGACCCTCGGCCCGCGAGGCCTATTTGTGGGCTTTTCGCCGGCGATGAGCGCCAAGGCGAAGAAGGCGGTCGGCCAGAAGATCAGGGCCTGGCACCTCAACCGTCGCAGCGGGACGGACCTGACCAGCATCGCTGAGGAGATCAACCCTCAGGTACGGGGCTGGATCAACTACTACGGAGCCTTCTACCGCTCCACGTTGTACTCCCTCGCATTGCGCATCGACCAGCACCTGGTCCGATGGGCCATGCAGAAGTTCAAACGCCTGCGGGGTAAACCGCTACGGGCCTGGGATTGGCTGAACGCCGTTCGTCAGCACCAGCCGAAACTCTTCGCCCACTGGCATCTACTCCCGCCAACCCGAAGCCGGCCTGTGGGAGCCGTATGACGGGAGACTGTCACGTACGGTTCTACGAGAGCCGGGGGGTGAGATTCCCCCCGGCTACTCACCAGAGCCATATTCATCTCGTTCTCGATGCGACCGATAGTCCTCGCTTCGCCTTGACCGCGGTTGTAACGGAGTTCAGGAAGCAGTACGGAACGTCGGCTCGTGGACGATTCGCCCAGGTATGGATTGTCGGCCCCGTGGTGGATTCCGTCGAGCGCCTCGACGTGTGACATCCCCTAAGTGCTCGTCACGCGTCACCGTTTGTCGCGCCGCGCTTGCTCCCTCCGTACCGCCTCCGAGCTCGACGCGCTTCTGGACGGGGCCCTGCGCGAGGACCTCCTCGACCGACTTCCCGAATCCGGCCCGAGAATGGCGGGCACGTAGAAGAACGCTGCCTCTTCTGCTCGGTCCGGCTTGCTCACCCCGGTAGCGAACCATGGTCGGGTCCGCGGCCGCCCAGATTTCGGGCTCCCCTGACGCATCCGTGGGTGGTTTCTTGGGCCGCTGATGTGCAACACGCCGTTCCCGCATAGATCCTGGAGCTGTCTAGGTCCCGGAACCAGTGAAGCGGAGAACGGCGTGCGCGATGTCAGCCTATGGGGCGCCTTGTTGGGCGTGGAGAAGACCGTCATCGAGCGGATCGAGTTCGACGAGGACACCGACCTGCTGGTGGCTCGGGTGCGGCCTACCAGCCGGGTTCGGAGCCGGTGCGGGCTCTGTCGGCGCCGCTCCCCGGGCTATGACGCCGGCGAGGGTAGGCGTCGGTGGCGCGCCCTGGATCTGGGGACCGTCCGGGCGGTGGTGGAGGCCGACGCGCCGCGGGTGACCTGCCGCGAGCATGGGGTGGTCGTCGCGCACGTGCCGTGGGCGCGGCACGGCGCGGGCCACACGTACGCCTTCGATGAGACGGTGGCGTGGTTGGCGACCCAGTCCTCGAAGTCGACGGTGACCCAACTCATGCGGGTCGCGTGGCGCACCGTGGGCTCGATCATCACCCGGGTGTGGGCCGACGTCGACGCCAGCTGTGACCGCCTCGACGGGCTGGCCCGGATCGGGATCGATGAGATCTCGTACAAGAAGGGCCACAAGTATTTGATGGTCGTGATCGACCACGACGCCCGCCGGCTGGTGTGGGCCGCGCCGGGACGCACCAGCGCCACGGTCCGGGAGTTCTTCGACCTGCTTGGTGCGGACCGGTGCGCCCGGATCACCCACGTCAGCGCTGACGGCGCGGACTTCATCGACACCATCGTCGCTCAGGCGTGTCCCGGCGCGGTGCGGGTCGCCGATCCGTTCCACGTCGTGAAATGGGCCAGCGAGGCCCTGGACGAGGTCCGCCGCGGGGCGTGGAACGACGCCCGGAGGCTGGCCCGGGCCGAGCCGGAACGCGGCCGCGGACGTCCCCGAGCCGACGCGCCGGCACGACCGGGAAACGAGCGGGCGAAGGCGCTCAAGGGCGCCCGCTACGCGCTGTGGAAGAACCCCGAGAACCTCACCGAGAACCAGCAGGCCAAGCTGGCCTGGATCGCCACCACCGACCCGAGACTGCATCGGGCCTACCTGCTCAAGGAAGGCCTACGGCTGGTCTTCCAGCTGCCCCGCGACCCGGCCGCCGAGGCCTTGGACAGGTGGGTCGCCTGGGCCCGACGCAGCCGGATTCCCGCGTTCGTCAAACTGCAGAAGAGCATCGTCAAACACCGGCCACGGATCCTCGCCGCAATCGAGCACGACCTGTCCAACGCCCTGATCGAATCCACCAACACCAAGATCCGACTGATCACCCGGATGGCCTTCGGGTTCGCCTCACCACAGCCCCTGATCGCCCTCGCCCTACTCAGCCTCGGCGGCCACCGACCCACCCTCCCAGGCCGAAAATGACCCACGGATACGTCAGGAGAGCCAGATTTCGTCGCCGTTTCGACTGGACCGCGGCGCCGTCGTCGGTGGCGCGGGGGGTCAGGGGTTGTCGGTGGTCGGGGTCTTGCGGCGCGACCAGCTGCTGGGCACGGGCAAGTTGCCGTTGATGACGAGGGTGACGACGACGCTGGGGGAGTGCGGATCGGTCATCCCGTGCTGCTTGGGGCCGAGGACGAACAGGTAGTTCTCAGGGGTGCCGATGGGGAGCACTTTCCGGCTCATGTCGAGGACGACGAGGATGGAGAGGCGGGCGCCGTCGGCGGCGGCGTACTGGGTGGGCTGGCCGATGTACTTGGTGGCGGACTCGGGGGTGACGGGCTGGTCGCGCGCGACCTTGAGTTCAGCGGTGATGCCGTCGTGCCGGGTGTCGAGGTACCCGTGGCCGAGTGCGGTGCCGCGTTCGACTCGTCCTTCGAGGGTGGGGTCGGCGAGGAGGGCGGCGTGGAGGTCGTCGTGGAACTGGCGTTCTCTCACGTACTGGCCGCGGCGGTACTTCTTGTTCCAGGTCATGGCGAGCCCGGCGCGGGAGACGGCGTTGAGGAGTCGGGCGAACGGTTGGAGCTGGTTACGCGGATAGCCGGCAGCGGCGAGCTTTTCGTAGATGCTGAGAAGGTGCTCGTCGAACACCTCGTACTGGGTAGTGGCGTCGCGGGCCGGGTCATAGGGGCGGACACGAAACTCACGGTGGCCGGCGATGTCGAGGGGCTGGCTCTTCCGGTTGCCGTTCTCGTCGGTGCCGCGCCAGGTGAGGCGCACCAGGACCGGGGGTGCGTGCTGGGTGCTGGGGACGGCGTAGCGTACGTGGAGGCTGCCAGTTCCTTCGTAGGTGTCCGGGTCACCGGTGTGCTGGTGGCGCTGCCAGGTGAGCGCGGGCCGCTGGAGCTCGGTGTCGTTCAGGGTGCTGATGAGCTCGGCGTCCAGCCGTTCGACCCACGCCGGCCACGGGTCGGTCTGCACTTGCAGGGTCAGGGTGTGAGTGAGGGCCGGGTCGACGATGGCGGGACCGGTGAGGAGCGTGTCGTCGATCGACACCAGGGCGACCGCTACCGTCGCACTCTGCGGCTCAGGTTCGGCGGGCGGCGTCCATGGCCCCAAACCGTGTTGGCGTTCGGGTGAGCCGATGAACAGCAACGGCGCCGGGAGACCTGCCGCAGCGGTGAGAACCGTGCCCAGGTCGAGGGGTGCGACCGGGTCGGGATCTGCTGCGAGGACGGCCCGTAGGGCTCGCGCGCGCGCGAGGAGCGGGTCGTCGTCACGGTACGTGTCTAGGTCGATGGCGGCGGCGCGGCGTGCTGCTGCGGTCCGGTGCGCTAGGGCCTGGGTAACGTCGGCGTTCAGGTCGGCGCATTCGGCGTCGAGAAGGTGCGCGACAGCGTCGAGTTGCCGTCCGGTGATGACGACACCGTCGTGGGTCGCGGTCCCCGTGGATCTCCCCCCGCGCTGTAGGACGGCCGATAGGTCACGCAGCCGCTGCGCGCGCGCCTTGAACTGTTCGGACGGGTCGGTCGGCTCGAAAGAGCCGGCCGCCGCCTGGTCGGCCGGGGTGTCCGCGAGCCCGGCGGTGACCTCGGCCGGGGTCGGAACGTTGAGCAACGTGCAGATGACCGCTGCGCGGGCCGCGGCGGCCCTCGCGAACGGCCGTAGCCACCGCAGGTCGTCCTCGGAGTGACCTAGGCAGATGCCGATCGCGGCCCCGACTTCGTCGACCGCCTCGCGCACCTTAGCGTCGTCCGGCAAGTCCGGCACTAGGGTCACGTGCAGGCGTCCGACCGCGGCCGCGAGCGCGACCAGGGCACGTTGTGAGCTTCGCGCCGGCTCATTCTGGATACGAGTCAGCGCGCCCTCGAGCAGCGCGACGACATCGGTCCGACGTTCTGCTCGGGCAAGGACCTCGGCGTACTCCATCGACCCGTGGTGCGATTCCGGAGAGTGCGCCGCACCGACCTCGATGATGTCGGCCGCTGGGAGACCGAGGAGGCCGGCGCCGCAGTCGAGAAGCCCGTTTAGCGCCTCCTCGGCCTCGTCGCGCTGCCGGAGCCCGTAGGTGTTCCGCGGTGCCAGCGCCAACCACAACACCGCCAGCTCCGGCGCAACGCGTGCATCTGGCTGCCACGGCTGCTCGGTCACCTTCGTCGCCTGATGCCACTCGAGTTCCGGAACCCGCGTTAGGGCCTTTTTCTCCAGTTCAGCGAGCGCAGCGAGGTCCGGCACGTGGTGCCGCAGCGCCGAGAGCGAGGTCAGGAACGTTTCCAGGTGCTCGGAGACGTTAATGCCCTCCATCACCGTTGCCGCGTGAATAGCCAACCGAATCCGGGACTCCTGGTCCGGCCACGGAAGCCGGCACGCGGCCGCGAGGACGGCATCGACCATCACGACGTAAGCGTCAGAGACGAGCGCCGGGAGGAGGTCCGCGACCGTCGACGGGAGCGCGTGGGTTCCGCCGATGGTCGTCCAGGCCTCCAGCGCCGCGGCGCGGGGTCCGGGTTCGGCATCGACCAGGTAGGTGTGGAGGGTCGGAAGAATGGTTTGGAGCACTCCGGGCTGGTTCCCGTGGCGGCGGCCGACCTCGCCGAGGGTGGCCAAGAGCTGGTACACCACCTCGGCACCCAAGTCGCTGTCACGTTCGCTCGTGATGAGCGCCGTGATGGTTACGCACACGGCCAACGGGTCAGTCGATGATGCGGCCTCGACCGCGCTCAACAGGCGTCGGCCGGACTGGTACAAGCTGTTCTTGCGCGACCACACCTCCATCCCCGCGAGCGGGTCCGGCGCAGCGGTCGAGGTGAGCACGCTCTTCTGTTCGGTTAGCCGGTGCCGGGTCAGCGTCACGAACGCACCCAGGGTCGCGTCCAGGTGTCCGGCGAGGGCGTCGCCCTGCCGGCGGCCCATCTGCTCGATGGACTCGGCCGCGGAGAACGTCACCTGGTGCCCCCACGACTCGTCGGTGCGGGCGAGGAGGAACGTGAACGCCGCATCGGTGACCGCCGCGGTCTCCTCGGGCGTCGTCACCGGGTCATGAGCGCGACGGTGGACGTACTCGGTGTCGACCATGTCCAGGGCATGTCGGACCGAGCCGACGAGACCGTCGCGAGTCTCTTCGGACGCGTGCCGGCCCGCATCCTCCAGTAGCCCGGCAACCCGGACCGGCGCAGCGATGAACATCCGGGCGAGAGCCCTCTCGGCGGTACCGATCGTGCCCGGGTCGTAGCTGTCCTCCGGTGGAACACCGAGAGAAACGGTCAGATTCGGCAACAGTTGGACGGCCAACTCTAGGTGGGTGCTCGCGAGATGCTCAACAGTGCCGGCGGCGGCCCGCCGGTCGAAGTCGGAGACCTGCCGCGGCTGGTGCGCTGGGTTCATGATGATGCCCGTCACCGCGGGCCGCGGCAGCATCCCACCCAGCCGTGCGACCAGTTTGTCCGGACACCGGTCCGCGAGGAGCCGCAACGGGCCTGGGTCGTTCGCCTGCACCACCGGCATCGGGCCGGAGAAGTGATGGTCACCGGGTGTCTTCGACCCCGCCAATGCCACAACCGCCCAGATGACCGCATCATCGACCGCCGCCGCGTCGACCAGGTCCGGGTGGTCGGTCAGGCAGCGGCCCGCCTCCAGCGACGGGAACGTCTGCAACGCCGACAGCGCAGCCGCCACCAAGCGTTGCGCGAGCTCCGGGCGCCGCGAGGTCAGGTGCCGCAACGGCTCCAACAGCTCAGCAAGCCCAACGCTCTCCACCGCATCGAACAACTCGTCGATGATGCGCTCATCGAACCGATCCGCCGCACGACCAGCAACCGTCGTTAACCGGCGCCGCGCCGCGGCCGTCGCGTCGGCTTCGACCTCAACCGCCGGGTCCGGATCGAGAACATCGAGGTCGTCCAGGATGCCGGCGGTCGCCGGGTCCGCGGTCGCCCGCAAGCTCCGCCGTCGCTCCATCCGCCCAGCTCGCGCAGCACCCCGGACCCGCAGCTCCTCAGCCCGCTCGGCTTCCTCGGCCTCGGCCTGCTGCTGCCGTGCTAGAGCCTCGGTCTCCAGGTTCGGCAGTCGCCCCGTCGGGTTCCGCATGTCGCAGCCCACGCAGTTCTCGGCGTAGAACCCGAACGTCACGTGGTCCAACCGCATCCCGGACATGTTCCCGATGGCGACTGGGCACTCCACCCGCCGCGAGTTCAACGGCAGCCCGGACACTTCCTCTAGCATCCCGCGGCCGCCGGACTCCACGAACCGCATGTGCCGGCAGTGATTCGCAGCGAGCTGCATGATCCGAGCGTTCTCGTGACCCAGGTCGAAATGCCTGGCGAACTCTGCCTCGTCCAACGGTCCACTTCCGCTCGTGGGTCACCCACCGACACCACCAGTCTGACGCACACCGCCGACACGATTCCGACCGGTGATCTAGCCGCCAGCCCGGGTTGTTGCTGGTGGAGAACCAAAGCGCGCGTACCCGCACGCCGGTCTAGTCGGAACTGGCTCGCTCGGAATCGGCTCGCGCACCGTCACTGCGAACGGCCGTGACCAGGTCGTTCAGGGTCGTAAACACGGTCTCGGGACGCCCGAGCGCGCGCTGCGCGTCTCGGAGTTGCGTGCCGGTGTGAGCCTCGGCGCACACGTACTTTGCGTAGCCGGCGGCGCTGGACAGGTGGAACACGTCGACCAGGTCGTTGCGCTCCCATTTGCTCATGTGGTCAATGAATCGGCGGATGAAGAGTTCGGACACTAGCCCCACCATGGGCGAGTCGGCAAACAGTCGTGCCAACTCGGCGTCGCTGAAGGTTGGGAAGTCTGTGGAGTCCGTTAGCCGCCGGTGAGCTGCGGTGTAGTAGCCGATGTTCTCGTTCCAGTAGCGACGTCTTGCGAGTCGGCGACGCTGTTCCTTCGATAGGTGCTCTGCATGGATTTGCGCCGTGATGGCGGCGTGGTGGGTGACCCATCGCGTGAGCGGGTTCTTCGGTATCCGCTCAGGGTCGACGAGCACATCCAGGATGACGCTCGGCATGGTCAGCATCGCCATGAATTTGTCCAGGTTCGGGGTGTTGTCGGTGATGCCGAGGGACGTGTCGCTGCCGAAGAGAGCACCGGGTTCGGTGACGATGGGGTGCAGCACGGGTGCATTCTCCCCAAGGCCCAGGCGCTCTCGGATGGACCGGTCGACTTCGTGCTTCCACAGGTCTAGCGGGTTCCGAATCTGCCACCCGCCGGCCAGGTGGGCCATCGCTACGCCGATCTCGTAGCGTCGGTCGCCGCGCAGCCCAGCGGTCTCGAGCAGGTGTCCTGTTGAGAGTGGCAGGACGATACCGCCGTCGTTGGCGAGTCGAATGAGATCTTGAGCTGCTCGTCGCTCGTTGAGGTTTGTCACGCGGGCCGGTTCGTGCAGGACGTCGGCGACGGTCCGCCACCGGTTCTGGTCGAGGTAGACCGACGGTCGGCCGTTGAGAGGGGGTGGGGAAGCTGAGTTGAACCCTTCGGTGAGGATGAGGTCGTTCCTGGTCGTCGTCGACCAAATCCACCACTTCTCCCAGTCGAACGTCGAGGTCGCGACCTGGGAGTTGGTCGGCCGGTACTTGGCCTCGAGTTCGTCGTCGAGTACCTGCCCGTCCTGGCAAACGATTCGGATGGACCCGTTCTGGACACCCTCGTTGCTTCTTCGGGCGCGTCGATCTGGGCGAAATGACGCGCGCGCATCGGCATGTCCGGTAGCCAGCCGCAACAGGTGTTGTCGACTCCGAGCATCACGACATCCCACCGGTGGGAGGTGTTGCCAGAATTGAGCAACACAGGCAGTCGATGTGGCGCTGTTCATAGGACGACACGATGGGTGAAGCGAACTAGGTTTGAGGAATGAACTGGTCTCCGCTTGGCGCAGCTGGGTTGGCTAAGTCTGCCCTCGCTTCGACGGAGGATCGGTGGCTGCACACGCGATCGGTGGCGGGACTCGCGTCGGAACTGCAGGGGCGGACTGGAGATGTCTCGGACGCTGTGGTGTCTGCGGCCTGGCTTCACGATGTGGGCTATGGACCCGAAGTAGTCGACACAGGGTTTCATCCGATCGACGGAGCCAGATGGCTAAGCAGACAAGGGGTTCCTGAGGGGATTGTTGCGCTCGTCGCGTACCACTCGGGAGCGATCTTCGAGGCGGAAGAACGGGGACTCCTCGTCGAGCTCGCCGACTTCACAGTGCCTGATCCGGATCAGCTGGACATGCTCACCCTGGTCGACATGGCTGTCAATCCGACCGGTGAACGGGTTTCTGTGAAGTCGCGCCTCGACGAGATCCTGGCTCGGTATCCGGCCGATCACCCTGTGCATCGTGCGCTGAAGAGGTCTCGACCCTCGCTCATCGAGTCGGCCGAAAGGGCCGCCGCGCGACTCGGTCTAGCCAATGTAGGGACTCGTCCGCCGATCTAGGTAGTGCTGGATCCGCATCCTCATCGAAGGGTGGATCTCCAGCGCGTCCATGTGAGCTGGCTCGACCCAATCGACCTCTTTGCTCTCGTCGCTCGTCCGCGCCTCCCCACCAATAACTTTAGCCCTGAACGCGATTGAGAACTGCTGTCTGACCTCGCCATCGTCGTAGGCCATCACGTGATTCGGGTTCGTGTAGGTGCCGATGATGCCGGTCACTTCAACCTCGTAGCCTGTCTCTTCTCGGACCTCACGAACGACGGTCTCGCCGATCGACTCGCCGATGTCATGACCACCTCCTGGCAGCGCCCACAAGTCGTTGTCGGTCTTGTGAATCAGGAGGATCCGGCCGTGATCGTCCTCGACCACAGCAACTACCGAGGGGACGACGTTGTTGGCCTTCGGCGCGTTGGGGTCATCGGTGTAGTCGATTCGAGCCATGCTTCGACACTAGGCGACCTGTTCCCTCGGCACATCTGTTGCGCGCTCCCAGGTTCGCTCGAAACTCTCCATGTAGGTCGTGAACAGGCGACCGCCGGCCACGCGGTGGAGCTGGACAACGGGACCGTGACTGGCGGGCGTCCCGAGCGTGTGGGTGTTCGCGAGGAGGACCTCGTCGAAACGGAAGATGGACGCGTAGACCGTGTCGTCGTGCTTGCGCGCTTTGACCCCTCGGCTCTGCAGCAGGGGCGCGTAGTAGGCCCAGGTCAGCTCGCACCTCGCCGCGAGCAGATGGGCAATACCTTCCTCGCCGCCGCGACGTTTGACTGCCTCAGAGTTGGGGTCTCCGAAGAGAAGCCGGACCTGCACTCCGGACTCGGCCTTCTCCAGCAGCCTTTCCCCGAAGTTGTCGACGGAGTCGTGGAGGAAGCTGGCAGAGTACGCGAGGAGGTCGATGCTCTCGCTTGCTTGGTCAAGCAATGTGGTCCACGTTCCTGCTGGGATTCCGCCCCGGCTGGGGTGCAGGGCCACGAACTCAGCTGCACTCGCTGACTGGGTTCTTGCCTCGGATTCCGTTGTGGGCCAGAGGAATCCTTCCGGTTTGCCAAGCATCGCGACGATCGCCTCGCGGTGGGTCCGGTGCGGGACGCGGTCAGTCGCGATCCAGCGCTCCACGGTCTTGGGATCGACCCCCGCGCGATCGCTCACCTGGTCGATGGTCAATCCGGCCGAATGAAGTGCGCTGCGCAGTCGCTCGTTCGCCATGTGTCCCCCTCGGGACGTTTTGGACGCTTCTTAGACGTCCCCAGAAGAGTAAGACGTCTTGAGAAGTCCCGCACGGCGGTGATGCCGTCCCTGTGGAAAACGATGCCATGGCAGGGAGCCACTCGGGCTCACTGACACCGGAGGCACCAATGGCACTGTCCAAGCGAATGAAGGTCACCCACGACGACGTGTTCCCCTATGGAGCGTTCCTCGTCGGGCAGGTGAACCAGGTCGTCGACTTCGATCGCTCGACGCGGGAGATGAAGTACCAGCAAGTGGACAAGGACACCGGCCTGCCGCTGTGGCAGGTGGACGTCATCGACGCCGACCCGGAAGCGAAGAGAGCGAGCAAGACCCTCTCGATCAAGTTCGCGGCCAAGGTCCAGCCCGTCCCGCCGTCCAACGACTCGGACTCGCCGTTCACGC
>JAABUS010003249.1_pt1 | contig 27021 bp, 31 predicted proteins | sample 5560161 | NCBI WGS metagenome assembly JAABUS01 (sample SAMN10711885, study PRJNA513376) | rock metagenome | isolation source: Antarctica rocks | place: Antarctica: Victoria Land, Trio Nunatak nord | collected 2016-01-04
GGGGCAGCTCACGCCTCCGGACGCGCTACCGCAGACATCGATGTTTGGGATGGAAGAGATGTAGGCAGAGGTCGAGGAGTGGTTGGTGGAGGAGGTGGTTTTCAACGTGGTCTTGGAGACACTGGTGTCCGAGGCACAGCTGGAACCGGGGCCGGAAAAGGCTTTTAGGCAGTCTGCGGGATCGCAGTGAGCGAAGTCGGTGTCACACCAGCCGTGTTGGGAGCCTGGTGGGGAGAAAATGTTTAGCAGGGGTTGGTGGTGGTCGGAAATGGAGTGAGAGAGATGGAAGGGATGAAGGGAGTAGAAGCGGAAGGGTTCCCGTACAGCAGTTTCCTGCAGCACATACTGTGTTCCCATATTGAGGTCCACAGTTTTGGGCAACGGCTATAGCGGCAAAGCCGAAAGCAAGCACCGACACACGCATTTGGAGGAATATTAGGGAGTACTAGATTATACAAAATTCGACGACTGGAGAAGATGAAAGTCACGAAAGAGCAGAGCGAGGAATGAGGAAAGGAGAAGAGACAGGACACTGGAGAAAGAGGTAATCACGGCAGTAGAAAGGAAAAAGACAGCCAAGGAGCGCGTACGCAAAGTTTCATAGCTACGCCTTTTCCATCTCGTATTATTGATTATTTGGGAGATGATGGATGATGGATGTTCCGCTTCAGCGGGTTAGACGATACAAACTAAGTGGACTAGCCCATGGCTCGAGCTCGAGGCACGCGGAGAGTGATGAGTGACCCCTAAAGGCTCAGCCTCTCAGGTGGTTTGCGTTGTTCCCCCTGAGTAGCACTCGTCTTGGATTGGCTACAAGGAGAAAAGGAGATGGCATCCCAACGAAAAAGAAAGAGTGAAACTTCGCAAGAATGAGAGATGCAAAGTAAGGTCCGGATCACTTGCGGGTAAATGTCGAGATTGCAAAGGAGACAGGGGCCTGGCGGGCGTGCCTGGGTTTCAAGCGGAAGCCTCGGACCGATCAAAGTTCTTCGCTAAACACCTTAGAAGGGTTCACCTAGCACTCGGCTAAACCTAGCAGCCGGACAGCCCTATAGGGCTGAACATCCACATTTCATTTCTATGGCTTCAACGATTCGTTTTAGGTGAACTACGTAGCTAATAGGACCTTTTTGGGGCCCTTCTGATACGCATGCCTCGCTCTGATTGGCCAGTTGTAGATACCACGTTATTTCTTTGCTTCTGCTTCTGCTTCTGCTTCTGCTTCTGCTCCTGCTTCTGCTTCTGCTTCTGCTTCAGCTGTTTGATTCGTAGCTTAACTATCAGCTGCTTCTGCTTCGGCTCCTGCTTCTGCTTCAGCTGTCTGACCCGTAGCTTAACTATCAGCTTCTTCTTCTTCTTTTGTCTAGAGCTTGCTGTCATTGATGTCGAAGCAGTGAAGAGCTCGAAGCCTAGACGTAATAGATCATTGATCTTCCTATTTCACATCTTTGTCTGTTGAGCTGAGGTCACGACAGCTCATTTTCAAGTAGAAGAAGATTTTGAAGTAAAGAGCTCAGAATCTAGACGTAGTAGAGAATTAATCTTCTTTTGTCATATCTTTGTTCGTTGATTCTCTCTTCTTTCATCAACAATCTTTTGATTCATGACTCTTGCAGTATCATAACTATTCTCAATTCGATTGATCTTTTGCTTCTTTCTTCTATTGAGTTCAACAAGTTTCTGATTAGTAACATTCTGAATAGTAGATTTTGTCATTGCTCATATTGCTGCTTTACTCATCTTTTGAAGAATCTGATCAGAAGTTGTTTCTTTTATTGCTTGTTTAATAAGCTGCTGTATTTGAGAGATATTTGCAGATGTTAGAACAACTTCTAAATCTTCGTCAGAATCGATATATGTGACTGTAGCTTTGAAAGACGTAGTTGAACGAATGACAATGTTGTACTGCTGTGATTGCTTTAGTTTCTTAACAAAAGAAAAGTGCTGAAGTATTAATGCTGAGCTGAATGATAGAAGTTCTGTAGCTGTTCATGTCTTTTTGATATTCAGTAATGTAATTGCTTCATGTCGAGCCTGTTGATATAGTTTCAGAAAGTTCGTTTTATCGATTGAGTAGCTGATCTCAAGTTGAGTAAATCGCTGAACATGAGACTTATATGCAGTGATCAATGAAGCAAAGATCTCAACATTGAGTGATTGAAGCAGATGAGTGATATGAGTCGAAAGACACAGTAGAATGATTTTCTGACTGATGCAATAGTCAATCATCTGAGTATTGATATGAGAAGCATGATCATCGATTAATAGCATTCAATATTCATCTTTCTGACAGATTTTAGTTTTTGAATCGAAGCATTTCTGTATTCAGACTAAACTCAATTCATTGTCGATTCAGTCATTCTCGCTCACAGCTATATGATCTTCTTTGAGTACTTCGTATCAGATTTTCTGCTGTAGTTTCTCTTTGAAGATAATTCATGACTTCAAGACTCTTTCATTCATAGATATACACTCAATCAATGAGACTCACTCTTGATTGTCACATTGAGTCATTTGAGTCTTCTTTTCATACTTAAAAATCATGACTTGAAGCTTAGCAATAATTCTCTGCATGAATTTCTTTTCGTTCATGTTGTAGATATCTTCTATCTTTATTTCATGCTCTTCTTTTAAACTCTGAAAAAGATTGAATCAGTCAGCTAAGATATCAGAATTCTGAGTCATAGCACGCTCTTTGTCAAGCGAAGAAACATATGCTGTTTTGATTTGCGAATGATGTTTTAGAAACTTCTGAAGTCAATTGATTTCGACTGACTTATCATCATTCTTTTTTATTAGTAGTTCTTTGACTATTGAACGTACTTGCTTCACACGAGAAGATCAGCTTCAAGTCTGAAGACGTAGAATTCAGGCACATATAGCTTCTTCTTCTTCTTGACTAAGTCTTTGAAATTGCTGATTGCGTGCAGCAGCAGTCTTTCGATCATTGATTCGGTTTCAAAGAGTACTAGTTGGTATTTCATATTGACGAGCGATTTTTGCTTGGGAAAGATTTTCGTTGGCTGCTGAAGCCTCGTTCCAACGGACGTGAGCAAGCGTTATGCGCTCTTCCTGTGGAAGTTCTGTATCTTCAGAAGGTATGAAGGACATAGGGGGGGTGGGGGGGGTGGGGGGGGTGGCTGCCATCGTTTTGCTGATATGTTGAAGAATTATACCAATAGAATATGAAATATGGATTTTCAGCCCTATAGGGCTGTCCGGCTGCTAGGTTTAGCCGAGTGCTAGGTGAACCCTTCTAGAACTAGTTGCCTCAGGGTCTTGGCTTATCTACGTTGGGTTAGCTCTTCCCAGTTACCCCACCTTCTCCATAAGGGAACACCAACAATGTCCCTCTTTGGTGGCATTTTTTACGATCAAATGTTTCTTCACCATCTACACGAACAACAGCGGCATTCAGAAACACAACTCACTATCATAGCCCCCCGCCTGCATGTCAGCCCTGCCCTGGAAACGTAACAGACAATCCTTGGGTGTGTACAGATTGGGGTTTTCCGATCACACGCTGACCCGTGGAAGTGGACCCCGATCACCGAGTCATACGATGCTCCTCTTCGTGACCGCGGTGCTGCGTTAGGTCTCAGGTGCAGGCGCAAGTCATCGAGGCACCAGGCTCTGTTACCGGTCATGCCGTAAAATGCTGGACAATCACGTTCAGCCGCTCGTGTTGACTCTGCAAGCATCGTAGCTCGTCCCACATCTGATCTTGATCCTGGCTGTGGTAACACAAGAGTACCAACTCCCAGCTGCTACCTCAGCGACAGTTGCAGGTCATGGCCGTGGCGCTGTTCCCATACCTACTGGTGGGCCCAGCGGAACCATTAGACAGAGGGTAGGACAGTTCATGTGGAACCGTCGCGGGTTATCTAAGATGAGGTGCCAAAGAGCCAAAGGCCTCTACCTAGGATTTAAGCATTGGGTTGGTGGTGGAAGGGAGTTAGGACTTACGAGGGATTGGTTAAGTGCTACTCCCGGTCTCTGCATTCTTCCGAGCAGCACGGATGGCATTCCTGTCAAACCCTTCTTCCGTGGCCAGTCATGAAATGGTCGAATGCGGAGACGAGCCCACGACTCTAAAAGCCAAGACAAGCTTATAGAGACCAAAACCAATGACGACGCCACGCCACACAAACATGCTCCAGCCTCTGCGATTGCTCCATCCCAGCGACTGCTCCATCCCGTGGCATTCACCTGCTCGGAGGAAGCCCCTGATGCAGACAAGTTGCTGGTTAAGATGTAGCGATGAGCGAGGCAAGCCATTCAAAATTCTTGGGGATTAATTCACGGACACGATGGGCTTAAGGAAAACACCAGACGACACCGACGATGCCCTATCTAACAAGTACCCGCCAATGTCTAGCGCACTTGAGCTCTTGACTCATGCAGAGACTGCGGACTGAGAGATGAACTGCGGGCAGCAGTGTGTAAAGCTGGCGTGCAAGAAGAAGAGAAAGCACTCAGACAATGCAGCTTCATCGCTAATCAAAGTCAAAGCAGACCACTTCACCCGTCACGTTACTCTAGTGTTACTCAGTGTAGCTGTCCTATTTTAATATAAGCCTCAAAGATCGTGACTCTACAGTGTTTCTGGGGTGAAAGCTTTGATAGCAGGTCTGCGTATTTTCACTCAGCTTCTGTCCACACACAATACACCTTAACAACGCGTCTCTCTTTCTACCTCATCTCATAATCGGGTTTCGAGTTAGGGTTGGGTTGATCCCCCTCAACCCAACCCGACCGGGTCAAGTCAGACCATGAGCTCAACCCGGTCAATCCGACGGGTTAATAACCCGAATATTAGGGGGCTTTCCGAGCAGAGTTTTCTTATTACCAACATGTTCAGCTACCTACTCACCACTCTACTCACCACCCTACTCGTCATTCTACCTACTCGCCACCCTACATGTTCAGCTACCAACTCAGCTGCCTACTCGTTCGCCTACTCACCAGCCTACTCGCTTCAAAACATGCTTCAAAACATGCTTCATACGACGTGGTTCAACACGCGTCATTCGCTCAATGACCTACTTCATAGCCTACTTCATAGTATGCTTCATACATGCTTCATAGCACATGCTAACTGGCTCAATAGAAAGCACCCTTCATGGCTCGATACCAAACTCCCTACCAAACTCCCTACATGCTTCAAAATACGCGTCGGTCGGGCGCATAAAACAGTCCTTCAAACAGTGCTTCCTACCTACTTGCCACCCTACATACTCACTATCCTACTCACCACTCTACATGCTCACCATTCAACTCGTCACCCTATCTACTCGTCATTCTACATGCTCACCATTCTACTCATCACTCTATCTAAATTGATTGCAAAATTGATTGCAAAAAAATATCAATTTTGGAGAGAGTTATACTATTTTTGGTATATAGTATACTATATTTAGTATCTACGTCATCGGGTTCGGTCAACCCAACCCTCGACGGCAGGCCTATTAGTGATCATGAACATTTTCTATTCACAACTCTCTACACCTCTCGCTTTTCGAATACGTCGCTGATAATCACGTTTAGTGTCAGGACAGGTATCTTCGACGGCATGGCAGGGCAGATCCTGCCGCAATGACCTTCAGACGTGAACTAAGATATCAGGATTTCATAGTTCAGCCTTATAAAGTCTATCTTAACAGTCGTCGTATATTTTTCAATCCAACGTTCTATCTATCAGTACAGATGATCATTCACATCGGGATGCAAGTTCAAGGTTTCTCGGAGGGTGGACTGCCTACAAACTCTACTCGTTGCTCTGGCTTTTCTGATCATCACCTAGCTCATGTTCAAGCCAAGTACACGCGAGAAATATTGTTGGGGTTAGGTATTAGAGGGAGGGTGGAATATAGTAGTAGGTTGTGAGAGGAAAGCCAAAAATTAATGCCGAAGTGGGAGTCAGAAATGAATGCTGAAGAGGGGGCCAGAAGTGAATGCCATGCGAGAACAAGGATTAAAGAATACGACCGAAACGTTGTCACGAAGGCCTTTTCTCTCAGGTCAAGTTCTGTAGCTGTGTCTGAAATTTGCAGAACTGATATGATATGATTACTGTCAAGATATGTCAAGCAATCGCGCTGGCGCCAGGTCTACTTTTCAATGAGAGACTCGCTCTTTTCTTTCTAGTGCCTTGATGAGTACCTTAGTTCTGCTATTACTCTAAGCCTCATTGATTTTACATTGTCACTTCATCAATTGTAAAATCTATAATTTAACAGCACGGCATCGAAAACAAAACTTTCGAGCAGTTTCTCTTATCGTTCTTCTCTTCGTTTTTCAAGGCTCATACCCACTCTTCATGAGTGGCTTTTTGATCCAGAGGCTTGACGTCCTTCATTTTCACAAACCCAGCCAAGCGCGCGCCGTTGCCGGCAGAAGTTGAACCTTAGAGATGTTTGTGCGCGGAAAACACACGGCTGCAGCGGCCGAGCAGTTTGTGGTATGGTGTCTTCAGCTCAAACCCCTTGAGGAAGAAGAGCATTAAAGGGCGTAGGGATGGTAGCGTCGCCGCGATGAGATAGACGCCCGTTTCAACCAGGGTCCAGCTCATCGTCCCCGACGCGTTCCAAGTCACATTCGCCAACATGTCGATCTGGCAGAAGAATACCAAACGCATGGTTCGCGTGATAGTGCCTCTTTTAAATATTAGGGCTCATGTCAGCAGGTCTTGTCGATGACAGAAAGTCGAGCTCTTTACTTTAAATGCAACCTATGAGAAATTTCAGCGAGAGCGCGATCTTGTGAACGACCTTGATGGGAAGATGCCAGACCCCATGAAGGGGTACGACGAGAATGCCCACGTCAGTCAGCAAGTTCGGGATGGTGATATAGCGGTAGGTCGCAGCTATATTTCCACAATAGCCATCTGATATACTCTTGTTCCAGATGTATGCGAACGGTCGACAGATCGTAAGGCTGACTACCTGACCCACAGCGCAGTTGAGGATTACGATAGCTCCGAGGATATAAATCGCATAGCGGTACGGCTTTGTTGAGAAGACTCGTTTGTATAGACAAAGAACCGCAAGCTTAGGCAACAAGATCGAGAAGTTGTAGATATATAAACTCTTCTGTAACGTCGAGTTTAATCCACCTGGTCGCGACGGCTCGGTCCAGCGCGGCCATGTGGCGTCCGGCGCCACCGCATCGAAGCATCACTGCAAAATCCAGTCAGCCAGTCCACAATCGATGGCAGGAGAAAGTCTTTAACGCATCTCAGTGTCCTGTAGACTGGCCTTAAACATACATGATGCGACAACGATGTGGCCAAAGCAAAAGATATAGCCTGGTATCATGAGATACACGTCCCAGCCATTTGAAGTCTTGTTCATTGCGCGCGACGTGAAGAACAATATCATGAAGACTGTTTCGAGAATGGCAAAAGCAACGACGACATTGAGAAACTCCCTGCTTTTGTCTTCCGCCAGATAGGCTGGGGAGTACTGCTGGGTGGAAATCCATGGGAAAACTGGAAACGCGGTAGTTCGACGCAAATCCGCAATGATTTGTTGACAAGGCTGCACTGCTAGAACATAACGAAGTCGTCGCAGATGCGCTTTGTGTTGATATAGTCGACTTGTCTTCATTTGTAAAAAGAAGAACGTCTTTGATTCGCATATATCGTATTCGACGATGAAGAAGAAAAAAACCATCAAACGGCACGAAGTTTTACAGATGGTCGACAGCTGGCCCCAGCCTTCTCGATCGCTCTTTTTAAAAATCAAGGTAAAGCATAGTCTTTACGTCGCGTTTTCGCCCCCCCAAAATCGATCGGCAACCTTCGATTGTCAAGTCATGCAACGTCAAATCGATCAACGACTACTATTCGCTCGCGTCGTGGGCCTTTCGCGAGAAGGGCTTTGCTGTCACTGCTGTGTAACATAGCTCGCAGGTGAAAAAGACCTGTTTAGGAAACAACCGAGAGATTTACTCATAAGAGTTCTCGATAGTCCTTCAACCTACTCATTGCAACAATCGTAGGCCTTCGGTTTTACTCTATGAGTGAGTATTGGTTCTCCGAAATTTATCCAATCCAACGGTCACACTAGATGTTTCCAAAACCCACTCGTGGATGTTCTTAAGTCATCGGCTTTGACCATTCCTACATCTACCGGTCTTTCAGATTTGAGGTTGCACTAGAAGGTTTTGTTTGCTAAGCTTCGATGGCTAGAGTATGCAGACTACTAGTTTTGGCTTAGCCGCTCTCGATATCTGTTGCTGATTTCCCGAGTGCCACCGGTAGGGGTCGAAAATGGTCATAATGTAGCTCACCGACCGCTATTTCTCGATCATCGAGCGGGTTGTACTCTCCTTTGAGTAGACTCCGTGAGCCATAGAAATTAAGGAATTGAGGCTGATCCTTGCTCTGGCCGCTGCGGTTGTCCAAGGGCCAGTTTGGCTTTAATCCTCCGAGTGGATTTTGCATCGAGCAGTCTGGCTTGGTTCGAGCGAAAGAGAGTGCTGATTTCAGCTTGGGGCCGAGAGTCTGGGCGAATTTGGGAATAGTCGGGAGGCAGCTACATAAAATGCCGGTGCCAATCTCAGCGATAGACCAGAATCCCTCATAGGTAAATCTATATGAGAAGTCGGTGCTGATTGCTCCAGTGATCATGTATATTAGGCGTATAGTAGATGTAACGCAGGCACTGCGAACCGTCTATGTATTAGAGAGCCTTTCAACTAAAGAATGGTATTGCAAAGCTTACAAAAGTCCCGTGGCAAAGATAGCGAAAATTCCAAATTTCTTCCGCGGGGCTAGATGCAGTTTCCAAATGGATACCATGGGAAGAAGCAAGATAACAAAATCGGAAAAGACATTGAATATAGCGCCAGCCATACCAGAAGCGTCAGTATTAGCGCAGTGACCGTCGGTGATCAATTTGTTCCATATCTTCTCTCGTGGAGTACAGGCGAATATATCGAGCAAGGCGCTGGCGGTGTAAAAGGCCAGGTTTCCCCAGATAAGCGATTGAGCACACACAAACAACCTCATGTTGCTTTTTCGATTTGGTACGAAAATCTTGAGATACTGTAACAATATCGAAAGCTTGACCACAGCTATGGCGATACCATAGAGTATAGACGTAATATTCACATACTACAGTAAACGTTAGCAAGTTTTGTGTGGAAAAAGGCGGTAGTGGTGTAAATGTACGTAAAGAATGGAAAACAAGTCTCCAAGAGTAATATTCCACTGATGAACTCCCATGCCATGGTAAGTAGTCAAGATGCTTGGGACGCCAGTAGAGGCGAGCAAGAACTTCAAAGAAGTCAGCGCTTAGTTTCAACTCAAACAATAGAGGCAAGATCACCCATCCGAAAAGACAAGTATCTAGGAAAGTCAGTGGCGTGCCTCAATACACATTTAATGCCTAAAGGAAACAAAACTTACAGTCGTCCCATCCAACGCTACGGATGACATACCATTTCGTATACATACGAATAGAAACGGCCAGGAACGAAATAGAGAAAACCAAAGTTGAAAGAATGACGACGCTCGTTCGTAGATTTTCTGGATTGATTAAATTAGGAGTCACCCCAGGAGGAGGTTGAGCAGCCGGTCGACGTAAAATTTCCCGAGTCACTTCCGGACTGTAGGCCATCGCTACTGGCTCTCAGGTAACAAGAAAGGAACCTCTGCAAATCAAGCTATTTCAATAGTGGTAGGCCAAACCAGAAATTTCAAATGTCTGGACAAAGTACGAACTACATCTGGGGGGATGACATTGAACAGTCGGGATGCCTAAAGGATCTGCGGCGCATTCAATATGTTCCTCAAAAAGTGTGGTTACAGCTCGTTAACTCAACCAGTCACAGAAGACGGCGTTATTCGCAAGGCTGACGAGCGAGTGGTAGATGGCGTGCAGTTGCAAGCCTCAGTTTTAGATGACGTGGGGGCCATTTTGCTCAATTTGCTCCATCTGTATATCTGAGAGATCTGCCCAAAGTCCCAATCTTACGTGGACCCGAGAATGCGTGTAGGTAAGGCTTGTGTTTGAATGTACTGTATACCCCTTAAACCGTCGTTAATCCTGCCATACCAGGTATATGGCCACTTCACCTGTTAGGGTACTACGGAGCCATGGGAGATGACTAACCAGGCCAATGGGGAGCTGAGATCAATATGCAGATTGCCAATTGCTTCAAAAATCAACAAAACTCCCTCCCCTTCTCTGTGTATGTCTCCCCCCTCCCCTCCCCCCCTACGCATGTAGGGCCTCCCAGCAGGCCCCTGTTTTGCAGGCTGCTAACCCCGTACACTGTTCAGAAGTGCATCCGTAGCTGGTTTGAACAGTACGTTTTCGTGGTTGCTGTGACTGACCATTGCCAGTCACCTCGCTCAGGGCCTTACATTTAACCCCTTTACCAGCTCCTGAAGTGAACCTTTTGACTGCTTTACAGAGGGTGCAATAGGCTGGTTTAATGAGCTGAATCCAACGATGTTCCTGAGCTGAAGGTGGAATCGATGAATTCGAATTGCTGAAGTCGTAGGGTCGTTTACGAATCGATTCAGCTAAATTTCGCATCAGCGAAGTAGCCACCTTCTTCTGAAATTGAGCGCGTGTCGTTTTGCTTGTAGAATAACTGAGCTTGTAAAGAATGTAGGCATTCAGAACAGCTGCATCTAAATGTTGTAGAAAGCTGAGGTGAATGTAAACAATGCAGTAAACAAATATTTTGGTGGGGTGCCTAGTTAGGCTTAGCGCCATTAATCCTGGGATGGCAGGATTAACGACGATTTAAGGAATAAGCGATGCACATCAAAAGTGGTTCACACCATCAGCGTACTCATCAAAAGTTTTGTAGCGAATTACAGACTCTCATCGCGTCGAAACTGCTACAAAACTGAAAGAAGAACACGTCGAGTCGCGAATTTTGAATCATCAATTTCTCTCAACTGATTCTTGGCTCATTTTCTTCTGCGGTCATACGTACTTGCACGCTTCAAGAATAGACAACTTTGGCAGGCATGTGCACTTCCACGTCTCGTTTCGATCTCTTCCACCGATCGCTCAAGTATTACTCTCTTGAGTAAACTCTTCATACCTGTACACGATAGATTAACTAATTTTTGCCGCGCCGACGTTTTTTCTCAACCATTATTTCCCATTCTACCCGCCAAACAAATACGCCTGTCTTCGCGTTATGGGACGAGTGATGGCATGACGCAAGCTGACGTTGCCCCGAGGGTCTCGGGTGGTTACCAGCTCGTAATCGCCAGTGCCACATACCCTGCGCTCTCTTCGATGATGACCCTCAAGCTGCTGCTCAGCAGTTTGTGAATCTGAAAGTGTGGTAATGTTCCTCGCCCTCTCTATACCTCTGTCCTGATGATCATTCAGCTGAGCTATCACGTTCCCAAGTCTCGCAATGTTATTCTCCGCCTCCCCCAAACGACTACCCATGACTCTGTCCCTTTCCTGCTGCTCGTCAAGACCTTCCCATGCTCTCCGCAGCTGTCTGCGTAACTCGTCCTCTCTGATCTCATGCTCTCGAATTTCTTTTGTCAACTGACTCTTCTCCTCTTCGGTTCTTCTTAAAACCTCCCTTAGCATGTCGTACTTTCTTTCCCAACTTGCTGCTTGAGCTGATGAGTCATTCTCAATGGCTTCGACTTGACGGTCATGAGCTATTTGAGCTTTTCGCTTCAGCTCTGCTATCTTCTGCTTCCTTTGCTTCAAGTCTCGCTGAACCAGACTACGAAGCCTTCTTTCTTGCTCGAGTCGAGCCTTCAGGCTTCGAATAGTCTCACTTGAAGATTCCGTGCTGCCATCATTCTCATCACTGTTTTGGTTAGATGACGATGAAGAAGTAAGTGAGAGCTCGTGACGAAGTTCGAGGAATGGCTGCGGAGATGGTGATGAAGGAGATCGATTCATGAAGGTCACGTCGGCTTGATCATCCAATTCAGCTGGCAGATTGTCGATTCCATCTTGCAATGATGGACTGCTCGGCTGAATTCCATCTGCGACCGGAAGAACCCTTCGAGGATCAAGCAAAATCTGTGCCTCTGCGGTTCTCTCCGCGGTTTGATGTCTCGCGGCTCTGTGCTGAACTGCGTTTGCCCGCTCTACAAACGTTTCGTACCTCTGAGGAAGGCGTGAGTGTTGTCCGGACATCTTGTCTCTGATGCACAAATATACACTTTATCGATCAAGTTCATTAGGTTGTCAATAGGACATGCATCAGATTATGAAATATATGGAATGTTCGATGAAACGAAAGCTGAAGTTTGACGCACTAACGATCAAGTCAGTGTGCATCAAGTGATTCTTTGGAAGATGGACACTTCGAACAAAAAGCTACGTGCACGGTGTTGATTGAACCTTACATAGAAAGACCCATTTACGGGTTCGGTTAGTTCAAACTAGGCTTCGGACCTATTGGTGCCCGCTGCCAGATCCATGTGCCATCCATCCAACTTCGAAAATCACCGACTGAACCAATACTGTTGCCAGCTCACTTGATTCTCGAATGTCTTTGAGGCAACTCACCGAAAACGGACGGGAGCTCTGCAAGTCGGCTGGCGGAGAGCCAGTGATAAGCCGATCATGGGTCGTTCGAGCTCAAGTCGAGGAAAGAAGGGGATAAGGATAGAGTCACATCTGCAAAACCAACGAGGGTTTCCCTCTGCCTTGGCCCGTTCTTTATCACTTTTCTTCCAGCTGGGACATAGCTGTAGCAAGCAAACAACCGACTTTTTGAGATCGTTGGAATCAGATAGCATTTGGTATTCCTCACGAGAACGTGAATCTACCATTTGGTTCTCAGATAATACACACCATCTGACCGTTTACATTTATGTCCCAATTCACATCGGCACCTAAGACTGCTGATTCTCGATTTCCTTTTCAGACCATACTCAGTATGCCTGATTCTTCAACGCATATCAACGGCTCAGGTAGTACGGCGTCAACGTCCGTCAACTCTCTCGGGCACGAAAAATTTGGAAGTTCTCAAGCCATTGTTGAGCCAAGAATGATCTGCCCGAACGCTTCCGTCTTCACGAAGGGGTGACCGGTTCAAGGTCGGCTCGTGTAGCTCTGCTTTTCCGGCGCCTGAAGCTTTGACATCTTGAACCACTGAAGCTTCCTGTTCCTGAATGAGTCCTTCATTCATGCCAGCATCCATCCTTCAAAAGTTCAACGGTCACTTCCTGGTTCATTTCGGGGCGGTCGAAGGCTTCGTCAATTCGGTTTGCTAGAACTACATTAGCTCCCATGAAATATTGTCTCGATAATAGAGAACATTTGTGAATTGCATTCACCAACCTGCTGCTTTGTTTCGATTTAGACGATTCAAAGTCTGCAAACCTGTCTCAAGACTGTTCAATTTCTTGATAGTACGAGTTCTGTCTATCTGCGATTCTTCGATCTCTGCGGCGATGTTCCTTATCAATCTGTCATCAAGTCTCATGATCATGTCAGATGAAAACGTGTCAGAGAGTTCATTCAAAATACAACTTTCGATTCTCAAAACATCAAAATTATTCATCATGACTTTCATTGCAATCTGTAAATATATCAGGATATTGACTTCTTCAACGCCGGATCTTCGAGAAGTCTCTCGACTTATTGAGCGAGTTGACTTCGGTACTCACCTTGTAATATGCCTTCATACAGTCGACTGCTTCAGAGCAGGCTTAGCGGTTCATGTCAGCTTCCGTCCGCTGGTTTATTGCATCTAAGAGATTCCCAGTATCGAATCCTTGGTGAGGGCCAACGTAAGAGAAGCCCTTCTCGGGCTCGATTTTGAAAAACGCGTTCAGCTGCCGGGCCTGATCCCTTTTTGCGTGTTCTTTGCGGGCGTTTTGAATGATTTCGATGAATTAATGATTATACGTGATAGGGTGGCCTTTCTGGTGAGGACGCAGAATCTCCGCGACTTTTCTTTCGAGCTGGTCCGCATATATTTCCATAGCTGAGTCGATGATCTCCCGTAGAAGCCCTTCGCTCGTGATTTCATCTGCGATATGCAGTGAGATTAACTGTAAAGAGGTTCTCGTGACATTCAGGATTCTTTCACTGTAGCGCTTTATGAGCCGCTTTCATGGCTTTGACTGCTGATAGAACAAGTCTTCGACAACAAGAGGGTTGAAAGTCCCTGGCAATTCACATTCTCTACTTCTTCTCACAAGCTCACGCACACGGCCTAAGAGATCAGACCTCGAGATTTTTTCCGGCGTGCTTGCTGGCTTTTGGGGGGAGACGTCCTCAGTGATCTCCTGACTATGTCCTTCACGACGCATGTCCCGGGCAAGGTCCAATAGAACGACCTGCACCACGGCTCGGAGTCGCTTCCTAAAGCCTGCAAGGGTCATTGCGTCACCGAAGAATTCATGGACGTAGATACCGTCGACAGCGGCCTTGACGAGAGACAAGGACGATTGACTGACGTGCACTAAGTAAAGCCGTTGCTCCTGCAGTGTTCCCCTCACCTCCCCCAGCCGGACCAACGTGCTTCGGGAATCGTCGATGCTTACATTAATCAAATCTCGAATGCTTCGGTCGGGCTCCGGGCAAGCGATGTCTCATTTCGGGGTCAAGCAACAGAGCGCTTTCGGATAGTGGTCATAAAGTTGCAACGTGGGGATGCAGACGAACGGTGGCTATCCATGGTAGCTAGACAGTTCTGTCGATTGATTTTTCATTTCATCTCGAATATTGCTAGCTCCAACTCTGCGCCTGGAATAGTGTAGTGGCTGTAATATAATGCGGCTCTGGATACGCCTTGACTCGTAAGGTTACCGCTTGTGATAATGATACAGGTTATGATAACACCCTACATATTACCGGGCACTGTTGCGTGGCGGCTGCCTAGCTTTACACGCCGCATCGCGGCATCCTAAGATATATGCGGTGGGGGATCGGGGGCGTCACCGCTTCTCGAGTAGGGTTTTGTAAGGTAGGGTAGCACGTAGCAGGCCGCAAGGATCCGAATTATCCGAATCGCATTTGCTCCTGCCAAAGTCTAGCAAGGGTGGTGCTGCATGTCAAAAGCGGAATGCAGCCGCCCCGAAGCTGCAGGTGATGTGACCGATCTGTAGCTCGAATAGTCCGCATACCCTACCTTACCAACTTCTACTGAATCACACCACGTTCCTTTCCACTGAAAAGCCTAAGGCGCTGTGTATAAACCTTTTCATTTATCCGCAAACGAGTGTGGGTTCAAATTGGTGCTCCAAGGATATCATTAGGAAGAGCAAGTCATATATATCTTGGAGGAATATAGGATAATTGCAGAGAGCGGTCGCGATTGGGTTCCGCTGCCTCTAGCCCTTCACTTCTTGCCCTTCACATGAACGCCAGACCACAAGCCAATGACTATCTTTTTCCTTCGAGGCTCTATCAGACATACTGTCTCTTAAACAGGACTCTTTGATCCCCCAGAATCGGAGATCAGATCAGATATCATGGTTTCTTTGGGCAATGAGTTCTCGTCCAAGGGAGATAAGCCGTTGGCCGTCGTCATAGTGAGTGCCTCCCTTTTCCGCTGGATTTCCAAATGCTAAATTCATTGGGGAAAAAGATTGGGGACTCGTTAGCCGGGTTAATGCATGGTATAATCATGAAACGGCTTGGCCACAATGTCCGCATACTTGAACAAAATCTCTCGTCGACTCGAACCGATCATGCAGCCGGCATAGGCACAGGGCCTCAAGGACTTCAATTTTTCATGGAGAATGATCGATACCCACGGCCGTATTCATTCGCCTGCCCGGGATTCCAATTCTTGGACAGAGCATCCAACGTCAAACGTGTCATAGATCTGTCTCTAAATCTTAGCAGCTGGAATGTTCTATATTACCGCTTGAGAGCAAACTTTGACTCTCTACAGAGCGAGTATTGCCCAGAGCCAATCAATCCAGCCGCAACAGACGGGAAAGCGGTTTATGACTTGGGTAAACAGGCTACGAATGCCTCTTACAATGACGGCTTTGTTACGGTGGAGTACAACAATCTCGAAGTCGCGGGTGGTGGCACTATTCACGCGGATCTTGTCATTGTTGCAGACGGCCAGAATTCCACCATCCGAAGAAAGTTCATGCCGGATCTAGAATACCCATACTCAGGATATTTCGCTTGGCGGGGCACCGTACCTGAAAGTGACGTCTCGATAGAAACGCGGAAGCTTTTCGACAAGAGATTCAATGTCTTTGCAATGCCTCAAGGTTACATCGTTGGGTGAGTAGAGTTTACTTGACTCGATCCTCTGAACAGCAGGCTGACCTCCTAATAGCTATGCCATTCCCGGAATTGCCGGCAGCCTCGAGATCGGAGGGCGCTTTCTTAATTATGTTTGGTATCAGAACTGCTCCGAAAAGTCGCGGGAATTAGAAGAGAATCTGACGGACATCGACGATCATAAGCACCGAAATACATTGCCTATGGGGAAGATGCGGCCGGAGATCTGGGGCAAGCAAAAGGCGTACGCGGCGCAGAACATGCCATCTTGTTTTCTTGAGCTCGTCAACAAAACTTCTCTTCCGTTCATATCAACCATTCGCGATTGTGCATCACCGCGAGCGTCATTCTTTGAAGGTAAATTGCTATTTGTCGGAGAAGCACTGACGCTTTTGCGTCCTCATACTGGCATGAGTTTTAACCATAGCGCAGTGAATTGTCTGGAATTGCAGAAGGTCTTTCAGGGAAACAGCACGATAAAACAATGGGAGAAAGAGGTACTTCAGTATGGTGAGAAAACCAGACTGTTGGCAACTGCCGTTGGATCTTATTATCAGTGCGGCGTTTCGAGTTCAACTTTCATGCTTAGTGTCGTGCGGTTCATCTTAGCGCTGTTGCGACAAAGACTGGTCGGACTGTGGCAGTCTTCTCGTGCAAGGTTGTGATAGTCTAGAAGTTCCTTCTTATTAGGGATCTTCTGGCGGCGTCGATAGCCCAAGTCGCCATACCCAGAGATGAAACGCTCTCATCGTCCGGGTGGGGGTTGAATCTTTGAGCTTTGAAATCCAGACTTGGTACTTTTCCATACATACGCTTGAAATCGATCAAATCTGCTCTCTGCACGTGTTTCCTAATCGGGATAACCTAACAACGGATCCATTAGATCACAGCAGCCTGAGTGACGGGAGTGCTACAGTTCTTGAGAACCTCTACAACTGGTGGCCAGTGGGGGTACTGATCATGACGTCTATAAGTCTTCATACTGATCAATCGTAAAGCCAGCGCTAGAAAATGGAGTTCTTTGAAGGATATCAGAAAGTTTGTCATCTAGCTTGAGTGGGTGAGACTTACTGATCCCAGGTAATCCATTTCATGACGAAGGCATTAGCTCCTTCTTGTAAAAAATGTTTACACAGCTACTAAGAGCAATTCGCAGCGATAATTTAATTCAATTAACTTAATGTGGCAGATAGGGCATCTAAGTGGTTATTAGCGAAACCGTTCCGTTCTCTGCTAGAAAGTGGCTACACCTGGTTACAGAACTTCTATGACAGTCTACGCCGCACAGCGGGTTGGGTTGGGTTTTGAGCAAGGGATCTCAGTGGCCAATATGTACTGTCAATAGGGTACAGGGTAGATTGGGGCGAGCATATATGGAGCAAATTTGAATGCTTGGGTGGGGGCTTGGTAAAGAGCCCATGTTGGGTGTTTGGAAGGGTGCTTGGGTATGAAGCATATCTGGAGCGAATTTCCTATTTGACTATAAAGCGATATAGATGAATGGTCAGCAAGCATGAGTTTGAAGCAAATTTGATGCGCGTATGACTCGTCTTCGATGTTTCTAGTTGGTGGAGATGTATCATTGTAGGTACATACCTCGGGGAATTTGATATGAATGAATGAGGCTGCCGTCGATTCACCCATGTAGAATACGATTTTTGGCATTTTGATGACTAAAGAATGACTCATATTCAAGATGGACATTTTGATCATTTTGATGTTGACAGAACAACGCCGTGCTCCTCGACTCTTTCTGTCGTCGAAGATCGCAAGTCTGAATTTGTCGACTGTGACGAGTAACCCATGGGATTCTGCACGCCTGAGGAATCACCACCTCCACCAATATCCATCGTCCATTTCTGCGATAGTGGACCAAAGTCAATGACAGGTCTTCGCATGGTTTATAGACCTTAGCAACTTCCTTTGAGCGGCTGATGCGCTATTTACCTGGACGTGGCTTCGTCAACAGCTACAATTTAGGACCACCTCCATTCATTGATACCAAGGCTGCTGCTCGTACCAGGCTACCAACACACCTTGGAGCCAATTCGCAAAGAGCGAAACCGGACAAGAGAAGGAAGACAGCAAAACAATACTGGCCACGGAAGGCATTGTATAACCAGGCTGATCAAGGGGCTTCGACTGAGGTGCGGCGGGCTTCAACAGTAGGGAAAACGAGTGTAGGGTTGAAATCCTCGGGGTTTACGAATATATATTCAAGTCACAAAACGCCACTTGGGAGACTACAAACCGCCGAGGACATTGAATTAAGCCCCAAGAGCTTTTTTTCTGATAGTCAGCGTAGCAAAGTACGACTACCAAGCACATCGATTGGCGCTCAGAAGATGCACTCGCACATTGAATTCCTCTCAACCCCTACTGCGGACACCTCTGGCACAGCTTTATTACTTCACTTCGATGACAAGCGTTACATCATTGGCAATATACATGAGGGAATACAGCGGGCTAGTATTCAAAGAGGGCAAAAATTATTGAAAGTTTCGGATATCTTTTTGACTGGTAAAACGGAATGGAAAAACACTGGCGGCTTGGTGGGCTTGATCTTGACTCTTGCGGATGCTTCTACTCAGGCGGCTATAGCTGCGGCAGAACGGCTCAACAAGAGGCAAATCAGGAAAAGCGGAGGTGAAAACGGGACAAAGGAGGAAGATATACAATCATTGCGTAGCGCAAAGACAAGGAAAGCCGTTGCTTTGGCGCAACGGGCGGCGCAATCGAGTCTGACAATCCATGGAGGGCCAAATATCACACATACTCTTGCCACGACAAGGCATTTTGTTTTCAGAAATGGTATGCCTGTGGATGTCGACGAGTATATCGAGGGGGACCGCAATGTCGGCTCAGATCAAGATTGGGAACCGACCTGGGTCGACCCACGAATCCAAGTTTGGGCTATGGCTATTTCGCCTTCGGTCAACGAGCAGGCTCCAGCCGATTCGAGCCCCAAGTCCCCCAAAAAGCGACCTTTTGATGAATTCGTCGAGAGAGAAACTCCCACGCCCATAGAATCTAGGAATATAAGAGAGTCTTTCAAGACGTTGCCTATAGCACAAGAAGCACAAGAAAGACAGGACCAGAAGCTTCGCGGTTCTGTAGTCGCTGAGATGTTCAACTCTGCGTGGCGATTTGACAATCTTGTAGAAACCCAACTTTGTGACGTGCGGATGCCCGCGGCACTCTTCATACGCAATCAAGAATTGAACAAGCTAGAGCGATATACTGGACCGGTTGCCGATGGTATAACCCCGCTGCCTAATATTACTGTAATGGTGCGTAAACCTTGGCCTGGAGCCATGATCGAAAACCTGCCCTCCACGAAACCTTCTTCCACCTCAATGTCATATATTATTCGAAACCATAGACAGCGTGGTACATTTCTGCCTGCTAAAGCCAAAGAACTCAATGTAGAACAAGGACGACTGTGGAGCCAATTGGCATCTGGACTCAACGTGCAATCCATGGATGGAGTCACTATAGAGCCGGGAATGGTGTTAGAGGAAGGGAGGGAAGGCGCAGGTGTTGCCGTGATAGATCTACCCTCTGCAGATTATGTTGACAACCTAGTGAACCGACCGGAATGGAAAGTTGACAGGATTATGACAGGCGTTGGTGCAATCATATGGTTATTAGGTCCTGATGTGGGTCGGAACCAGACATTAAGAAAATTCATACATGGACGCTCCGATTTGAAGCATGTTATTTCATCTCAAGATTATTGCCCTAACTATCTTTCTATGGAATCTTCAGCTACCGTGGCAATCCGTCTCAACCAAATTGACCCATCGCATTACGCTATTCCGGTTCATGACAACATCAATCTACCCCAACCTGGGCAGCCACCTATCGAGGCTGGTCTCCCTGTTGACTACATCCAGGCTCAGAGGGGTCTTGTAATAAACACGGGGCCACTGTTCCAAATACAGGGCACGGATAGCGTCCCGGACCTCGATACGGCTGCAGTCTTGAAGGAGACTCCTGAAGATGTGCTGGAACTCGCCAAAGCGGCGAGAGAAGAGATTGCTTCCGAGTCGATGGCAATTGGATCATCCGAAAAAAGCCTTCCTAGTCGAGACGCAGAGATTATATGTTTGGGAACAGGGTCGGCTTTGCCGTCCAAGTATCGCAATGTTTCTGCGACGCTTCTGAGGGTTCCGGGGTACGGATCCTATTTGTTGGACTGCGGCGAAAATACAATTGGTCAGCTCAAACGTATATACAACCCCCCAGAGCTCGCAGAGGTTCTTCGCGACCTCAAGCTCATCTGGATCAGTCATCTCCATGCCGATCATCATCTTGGTACCGCCTCCGTGATCAAGGCGTGGTTCGAGGAAGTGCACGGGGGGCAAAGTAGCACAAACAGACCCGGTAGTATTCCACCTTCGCAGCACCTGCGAGACCCAATTCAAAATTTATACCAAGGAAACCACCTCTTCGTTGCTAGTCATTCAAGCATGTTGAGATGGTTACAGGAGTACTCTTCTGTAGAGAACTATGGCTATGAGCAGATCGTCCCTCTAAATTGCTGGCCTGGTGAAAGTAGTAATTCCAATTATTCTAGGATACGATTCAATGACCATGTGATGAGCTTCCACCCTGGTAACCAGGAAATGTAAGTCGAATTATTCTCCAATCTCTTCCACTTTCTTCGGGAAGAGCTTCTCACCCATTTCGTAGGAGAAAAGCCATGACAGCTGCTACTGGCCTTTCGAATCTAGTTACCTGCGGTGTTACGCACTGCCAAGGCGCAATGGCTGTGGCTCTGACCTTCCCCAATGGTTTCAAAGTCTCCTACAGTGGCGACTGTCGGCCCTCCAAGCCATTCGCAAAGATTGGTAGGAATTCAACGGTGCTAATACACGAAGCGACGTTCGACGATGAGTTGCAAGGGGACGCCGAAGCGAAGAAACACAGCACCACCAGCGAAGCTATTGGAGTTGCCGTGGCAATGCGAGCTAAAAGAGTGATCCTTACTCATTTCAGCCAACGATATCAGAAGCTACCAAATATGGCAGGGTTGGCAAATGCCGAGGTCAAGCTCGAAGACACCGAAGAAGCCCAAGACATGATGGATGGAGCGGACGAAGCGGTGGAATCTGCTGACGCGATTATAGCTGCCGCAGAAAGTATGGATTGTCACTACAGGACAAACAAAGAAGGCGACCTTAAAGAGTCGGAAGACCCCATTTCTAGTGTAGTCCGCCCAACCGCGGACCAGCAAGCAATACGAGATATGAAAATCGGCGTAGCCTTTGACTACATGCGGGTGAAGGTAGGGGAGATCGCACAACTCGAGAAATTCTCCCCTGCACTAATTAAATTGTTCGAGAAGCCTGTGGTATCTGATGCGGAGAGTATTCCAGCTGTGGAAAGCAAGGGGACATCCGAAAAGGCCGCAAAGCGTAAGAAGAACAAGAAGGCTTTCGAGGCAGCTCAAAAACAGAGCATAAACCGTGTCGGAAACGGTGGAGGCGAGCTACATCTAGCCGACGTTTCACCGGAGAACAGACCATGGGGAAGAAATGCCGAGCGAGCGGAACGCGATCGAGCTGTGCTTGCGGCAACCGAAGCACGTAACTTGGAAGCAGCTCGCAGAGCAGGAACAGCAGAAGAACCACGGAAAGGAGATTCACAAACGTCAGAAATGCTTGTAGAACCCGCCAGTAATGCAGAGCCATTGAGAGCAGAAGCAGCTCAGTAAAGCCCTGGATGAATCAAGAGGATTTCTCGATCTCTACAAATTGGGCAGGTTGTCTGACTATTGCCTAATGCTCGAAAGCGTGCCTCGTGCTCTGCATATAATAATAAGCTAGCATTCTGGTGCGTGGATATAGAATGGCGAATGTAGATATCAAAAAGGTCATAGGAAATCACAAAGCACCACTCGCTAGGGCGCTATGCCCACACCAGAGCACACATTTCCCTACACAAAGGCTAGTTGGAAGATCAAAACTCAAGTATCGCTCGAGTAACTGGTTACTTCTGCTGGTTGCTACATTGCCACGCCCACAGTGTTTTGACGTAGAGGCTGTACTCGATGCAACGTTCGTTGCAAAACCAGCAGAAGATGGTATCAATCCATTCCAATCACAAAAAACCGCTGACCACGTTCCGACCACCCTCAATTATCCCTAGAACCCAACGAGATAAACTTCCCGCTCTATGCTTTCTGACTAGCCATATCGTCCACAGAACTTGGGAGGTTTGAGAAAATCTCTGTTTTGTGACTGGTGGGTCTTATATCATTGTCGACCATAGCCTTCCTTAGTCCTATTATGTATTTCATGGTTGGCGTCCCCCCTTGATGAAAAGGGCCATGCAGTATGGAGTATTTATTGTTATGGATGTGGTGTTCTGGTTGTTTTTTACATCAGGATGGACGATGGTGCTGTCCATTCGCGGCGTGTATCTGTTCAATAGGATGGATGTGGTTTTGGGACTATGAGCGTACAGTAGGAAGGTGGATGTGGGAGAATGGTACTGTAAGTTTCCAAATGGCTTATCGTTTTCTTTCGATGCATGTCCATTCAGGCAAAAGGGTTTTTTTTGGTGAAAATTGAAATAATGACACGCTGCCTCGAGGTCGACACATTTGGGTAGGATGTCGCCATGGGGATGCACTGGTTTTCGTAAGCTTCACTTCATACCTACTGTTCATATTCTAGGTCTAGCGAGTGGGAGATGCATACACAAACGCAACTACAAAACCTTTGCAAATGAGCTAATGTTCCCAGAGCACTTCTGGGCATGCTTTAGCCCATAGCATAACACACGTCCAAGGAAAATCACCCTAAAAAAGGATTCTGCTTCTTCGGTACTGTGTGTCGAGCAAGAAGTATTAAATCGTCGCTTATTGAAAAAAAAAGCACAGGATACGCAGACAAATTGAAAGCCCTTACTGGAGTATCCTTTGCATGTGTCATATAAGGGCACTCTTCCCCCAACCGAACTTTGAGCGTTAAGTTATCCGAAAGGGATTCGTCTCACTCCTCCCGCATAGCCATGCCAATGCCTCCTCATCGCCTCCCTTTTGATACGGCGTTTCGTACCTTTCGTATTCGTCTTGTCCTTGGCGTTGAGGGGTGGTTATCTTTTTGAGTGATTGGAGACGAAGACTCTGAAGGTTAAAAATTCCCTTTAACTTATCAAACGCCGATCCCCAATCTCCGCTGAGAAGGATATCTTCAAGCGTCAGATGCGTTAGCGTTTTTGCGGTGGCTTTAAGGAAGTAGTCCATATGTGGTGGATCTAGCCTGAAATGTGCTAGATGCAGTGTTTTCAATCGACGAAATCGATTCGTTCCCGGATATCTGCCTAGAGGAATGTTCGGCAGTCCGAATGTATAAGGGGAGAAAGTATATTGACCACTGAAGGAAAGAGTGAGTTCTTCGAGCTGAACCGCTGATCTCAACATACAGACGATTATTTTGTCTGAGCTGGACAGAAGCGGACTATCTAAGTTTCGAGGCTGGGGGTCATCTGCCGATCTATTGATACTCCATAAGCCACGTAGCTGCATTCTCTTCATGTTTCTGAAAGCATTAGAGATGGTGAGTGACGGGAACGGGTAATCAAAACAAGCAGTGTTCAAGGCTGCGGAATGCATCCCGTCGTAATGCCACCGGCTTCCTGCATTTCCCATTATCTCAAAACTGCTAGGCTTCGAATGTGTATTTGAGAGAACCTTGATGAGGGTTGTGAGTACCGTGTTGCATGACTGTTTGGAGAAACTAGGTTTGGAGAAACTGGGCCAACGAGAGAGATGATAACTCTCAGGGACGTTGAAGTATCTCAAGCCAGACTTTCGACGCTCTTCATCACGGCGATCAAAATTATCGATAGTGATAGCGTTAAAGCTCTCGAAGCGGCCAAGAGCTTCTTCTAGTATTTTCACATCCTTGCCACTATTCTGCAGCTCTTGCAGAGATTTGAGCGCCGATTTGTGAGCAATCCATTTCTCGGATAGCGAAGGCCATCCATCGCAAAACGGACAGGAATCTTCTGGGATTCCAGCCAAGGTATGGAAATTTTTCAATTTTATATTTCTTGGTGCGCGACTCCGTATCGAATGTTTGTCCATCCACTGCTCCTGGAGAAAGTGTTTCAACTTGATATAACAGGGCATTTCATAGCCGACTATGAGCTCCTGGACAAAGTTCCGGATGGTCGGGTGATAAGATATTCGAGTCAACTGCTGCAGATTCTTTTTGTCAATCCAAGTACGATGTTGCGCGAAGCGAAGCCGTCCTTCCTTCTCGAACAAACCTTTAGCGCAAATCCGATACGGAAGATTGTATATGTCGTCGTTGGATAAATGTTCGAAGATGTTCGCAAGTATCTCAGCTGGCAGATGATCTATCGTTACTGCTGGTGACCGCGAAACTCGCGTCGCAGTTACTTTGAGTTTGCGGAACTCGATGATGAGTTGATCCATATCTCCTACTGGTAACGGTGATATTGGAGCCGCATTCAGGCCGGGTATCTTCAAGATGAGCATGATGCGGTGCTTGGGAGCGAATTTGGTGAAAGAAGATGTATTTGTAAAGGTTTCTGCAGGTAAATGTTGAAGACCCGGTTAATCAGTGTTATGGAAACGACAGTGGAGGGGTCGAGAACTGACAACATTCTGACAATGACCTTTATCTGAACACATGTGTTTGGGTCATGAATCCTCTTCGACGGTACCTGTACTTGCAGAACGCTTGAAGAGAAAAACAATGACCAATCGTATGCTTGTTCTCCAGGTCTTCTTGTCACTCTGCGTTGTACTGCTTCTGTGTTGACGAAGCATGAAAGCATCTGACTCACCATCAATGAATCCATTTCGTCACTCTAGAGTGAAGGGAAGCTTATAACGTGTTATCACTATCGCAAGATAGTTGGCAACAAGTGATAGAGAAAAGCCCCACGATGTGCAACATACCTTTGAGTTCAAGCAAAACAAGCGTTATAGCTAGAAAATCGTCAAAGAATTTGTTAAAACACGGTCGCGTTTGTAATGTCCACAAGAACAATTACTCTGGTGCCTAGAGACTGGTCTAGAGATCCCTTATGAAAAGAGTGGGAAACGAATTACCGGGAGCAACTCTATCAGGCTCCTTGGCAGAGTTACTTAGGTCCTTGGTGATATAACCCCAATAGACTCGGATTTAATGAAGGGTCGCCGATGCTTGGGACTCAACACAGGTGACTTGAATGTCCAGCGTGCGAGTGTCGAACTTAGACCTCAGAACCCAAGGTACAAGGCCATTGCTGTTGCTCGTATGGATATCTGTGTAACAGCACATCGTAAGCAGCGAATAGATAAGGGGAACTTTTAATTGGGGTTGGTGGTAATTATGAAATTTGGTTTAAACCATGGTGGCAAAGACGAAGAAGCCAGCGGCAACGCTGTGCGTTCTTCGCTGATCTCATTGTGTAGAGACTATGACACCCACCACAAAGGGAAAATTACGGTGAAAGATTGCACGATTGCACAACAACCCGCTCTATATCCCAATATCATAACCGCTTCACCATCTCAAGCGCCTCATCCCTATAGCTCGACCTCTCGGCATCATCATATTTACCCCTCCGATAATACTGATCACACGATTCGGTCCTTGTCTTCCTGTATCCTTCCGAAAAAACACGTTTCAACAGTGCAATAGTCTCAGTCATATCACCGTCATCAAACTCTAAAACACGAAGATCGGGCATTTGAGATACAATTTCACTCAGTCTGGTTCGCAGCGCGGTGAGCCACATGTGGAATATTAAATGGAGCCAGTAGACATGGGGTTTTTCTCGGGGCGGTTGCGTGCAGGATATGGTCAGGGTTTGGAGGGTACGGTAGAGTTGGGATAACGGGTTTCGATCATCATTTAATTGTATTATTAGGTACCTGCGGTGTAAGTGTTTTGAGGGAATAGTCCTACTGTAGGTTGTGAAACCAAAATCACCAGCAACCAGTTCCAGGTGCCTGATGCGAGACATTTCAAAGCCTCCCGTTGGCGAATCGATAGTGTCAATTGCGTTATCCCATAAGGAAAGTTGGAATGTGTTATATTTGTAAATCGTTTCCACAGCTTCGTTGTAGGTTTCAGTCGAAGGATGTTCCTTCTGCGTACCGAAAGGATGCGGGCTGGAGCGAGTCTTGAAAGACATAGGCCGCTGATTGGGATGGGGTAGGGGTGGACAAGGCAGTGGTAGTAAATCTGAAGGCGGATATCTAGGGGAAATTCAATTATGCTGCCTAGTTTAGAGGGCTGGGACTTTGTTGGTAGTCTCTGAAGATCTCGATATGAGTAGCCTGCAACGCGAACTCTTGACACATTACACATGTAGGATACCTCATTCTGCAGTGGACAATGACTGAGCTTTTTCGTGTGGGAGCCATCCCTGACCAATCAGCAGGCGCAAACCAAGCTCGGGCCGAACCTTATCCCGACACCTTTATCAGATGGATCGAGTCAGCTCCTGAGTACCTTTACCTAGCGAAGGTGTTTCATTACTACTCCCACCATATAACCAAGCAGCCTTCCAACACTGGATACTTTTCTCTTGCGGCCCTCGAGGCTTGTTCGCCCGCTCATTGCGCAACGCTGCTGCCGAGCGGCGGTACGTACGTTCTTCAATATGGGCAGCACATCAGGGTCGCCACAATCCGACGGAAAGATTGGTTCGGCGACAATAACAGACCCACGGCCGAATAAAAGAGCAAAGTTGACAGGCCGGGCTTTCTATGAAAGTATAGGCAGTCCAAAGATGATCCTAGCCCCCATGGTAGACCAGTCGGAGTTCGTACGCTTTCCTGATG
>JAABUS010003250.1_pt1 | contig 27020 bp, 25 predicted proteins | sample 5560161 | NCBI WGS metagenome assembly JAABUS01 (sample SAMN10711885, study PRJNA513376) | rock metagenome | isolation source: Antarctica rocks | place: Antarctica: Victoria Land, Trio Nunatak nord | collected 2016-01-04
GTTAGGGGGGTAATTGAGAGAAGGGGAGTTTCATGATGGGAGGATGGGTGAGATGGAGGATGGGATTCGTGATCGGTACTCACAGAGGAGTATGAGGGGTGGTGGGAGATTGATGGTGGAAGGAGGGCATTGTTGGCCGGGGCGTTGTGCTGGACTTCTGTTTGTGGTGAGTAGTGCGTGGTGGGTTTATGATCGGTTCGGGATGGGCTCGATGACGCTGGAGGGGTTGGATGCTGTTGCGGCTGTGTAGGGGATGAAGATTAATCAGATTTGGAGATGTCTGAAGTGTTGGATACGGTTGGGTGGGGATATGCTGATTGTCTGATCTGGTGGGCTTTGTCAGAGTGGTAGCGGAAAGACCAGACCTGACAGTTGGTAAAGGTGTGTCAATACGTTTAACAGCCGGTCCAAGGAAAAGCAGAATAAACAACTGAGCCGCCGCCGTTAGAATTGGACTAGAGCGAGGAGATGTTGGAGTGGTTTGGGATCATTCTGCAGCTGTTGCTGTGGATCAGCCAAGCGTCGATTGCTGGCTTCAGCAATGACCCAGAAGCTTGCAAATAGCTTGAAAGCTGCATGAAGTGCTTCTCGGTAACTGGGTTTGTCCAATTCGGCGGCTGTTCGATTTGGAGAAATTGGCTGGACATGGTGAGAACGTTAGTCGATGGTCTTTCTTCGCGTCGAGCGAGGTTTGCAATGTTCCTCGTGGTGTTGCGAGGTTCGTTCCGTTCTTCGCTGCTTTGCGGATGTTGCTGACTTGGTAGTTCGTCTGATATTCTAATGATATTTTGATCACGAGCTCGGTCATGCGTTGGGATTGCGGCTCAGATGGTCATGTAGAAAATCGCAGTATGCTTTGTTCCAATGGGGTATCAAATCGTTAATGCACAATATGCTAAGAGTCCGACTGTACAGTTTGCTGTTCCGCTGGCCATCAGTACAACAATCCAGCAGTCATGTATGGACTAGACGACTACTCACCACCAACCAGTCCATACCTTCATTTATACCCTTCCCGTCTATTGCTGAACAAGCCATGATACTCCAATTCCTATCCCGCAGTTCCCCCAATCGTAAAGCTTCTGATATGTCCCCTGCTCCTTTCGCACCCGGCTGATCTTGTTTATTTGCAAATACCAGCAACGCCGCATCTTTCAGTTCCTCTTCGCCAAGCATGGTCGCTAGTTCGTCTGCGGCCGTGTTAAGCCTGTCAATATCTGTTGAATCAATTACAAATATGACCGCTGCGGTGTTGGCGTAGTAGCATCGCCAGTATGGTCTTATCGACGTCTGACCGCCCAGATCCTGAGCCAAGTCAGCCGAAATTTTGCGCCATCGGATCGCCAAAAGCGTACCCAGACATTGAAGTTAAGGTTCTTGTAGGTCACAGACTCGACGTTGAAGCCTATAGTAGGTATGGTGGTCACTACTTCACCGATCTAGGTAGTCGTGTCAGATGAGTCCCATTGCCTTTGGCTTGTTTTCGCGCACCTTCAACCTGTACAGCAGAGTTGTTTTCCCAGCGTTGTCCTGCTCATGATCTCAGCTGGAACCGTTGACTGGCAGCTCGAGAAGCGTACAAGGCCTAATATTAGTATCCTTATCTCTTTCTTGGTCCACAAAAACCCTGACAAGATTTTCGATAGAGAGCCCCCCATATTGCTCGCGCCAGGTAAATTCTCAGGCGGCAGGTATTGCTCCTAAGGCGTACAGCGGATAGATGTATATAGGGAGCGCTCAACGCAATGCCTCAAGATCTCAAATGATACCACACTCTATCCCTGTTGTTCTGATAACGCTATTGCGTAGAAGTTTCGGAAGCACCATTTCGAACAGTTCATCGGTGCTCTTGAGGATCTTGGACTGATAGTAATCGATCGATAAGATATCGGCTGAGCGGGAGATCGACAAACTTGCATAGACGCGCGTCTATGTAGATGTTAGCATGCATATCTATACATTCCAAACTAAGAAACTGAACCTTTAGAGACTAACAACCTCTACACAATGTGAGTCGGTCTTTGTTGTTACCGAGGAAGTTATTGCAATCATGGTGGGGAAGAAATCGGGGAGGGCACTCCTCAAGGAGGAAGGCAAGTCAACCCTAAGCCCCTTCCCCCCAATTCGTAAATCCGCAAATCACTTCTGTCAACGACGAACCCAAGTGTGGGCGCCAACATGGACGCTGACCCAGGCACTGATCATGATACTTGCAAGCGTCCTGAAAGCATTGATTTGCGTTTTGAGTACTGTGATAAACATGGCTTTTACTATGTTCGCCCAGATATGGGAACTGGATTCGATATTGACAGGGACGCTGCCACATGTTACAGTACGGATGCTGACAGCCAGACAGGCCTTCAACGAACAGACAACAACATGGAGCTTACCAGCTGGCCGCAGGTCAATATGATCAATCAGAAGAATTACTACACGTAGGTTTCCTCTCAAGTTTCTCCCTCCATGTCGAGCTTTCTTCTTTGTACAGTACGCCACGACTGCTACGCGCCGCTTCGGAGTCTCGCGCCAGTTCTGCAATCCTGGCTGTGGAATATACTAAATGGAGATCTTTCCCAGTGAATTCCTGAAGCGAGATGACCAAATCCTGCCGCTACGTCTTCAGCAGGAAGAGCGTCGCAATCGTATGGCAACGAAGGCCAAGGATCGCGACAGAGAGCTCGCCCAATCAGGATCTGCGGAGGTGCCAAACGCTGATATGGACCTGGATGTTGATGATGATGTCGGCATGGACGAACCCAGTGGCAGTGGTCAGGAGGCGTTGGGATCGAAGGTCATCGTGATGCATCCTGGCAGCCAGAACTTACGTATTGGTTTTGCAAACGACCCTCTGCCAAAGACAGTCCCTATGGTCATTGCACGCCGTTGGCCGATGAGCGAGTCAGAAGAAGGGGATGGAGAACCAAAACCCAAACGACTCAAGACTGGCGAAGGTTCCATCTTGAAGCCAGATAAGTTATTCGGTGAAGTGGTAAGGGGTTTTCGAGACCCAGTGTCCAGCTCCGCTTACATTTCTTCAGTTCGCAACTCAGTACGCCAAGATGTCTGCTGAGTTGAAAATCCACATGCGTCTACACAAGCGCAAAGTGCTACCAAACTCAAAAGAGCTGGTTGTGAACTTCAACAAGCGTAATGAGCCAGAAACCATCTCTGAGCACAACGATCCTCTCCGTATCGATTGGACCGATGTCAAGGATGAACCCGGCTACATTACCGGTCAGGAGGCCTTGCGGATTCCTGATGATTCAACTCCGCGCTATAAGCTATTCTGGCCATTGCAACACGGATGGTACAACGAGAAGGAGTACGACCAGAAGAGGGTAGTGTTCGATGACGTTTCTGTCATCCTCGAGGAAGCAATCAAAAAACAACTGAATCTACACCGCAAGCGCGACTGGGCACAGTATGGCTGTGTCTACGTGATACCAGATCTGTACGAGAAACGCTACGTAGTGCAAACACTCGACATGCTCATGAGGGATTTTGGCTTCGGTAAAGTATGCTTTATCCAGGAGAGTCTCGCGGCAACCTTCGGTTCTGGTGTCACTCAAGCCTGTGTGGTGGACATTGGCGCTCAAAAGACTTCGATCTGCTGTGTCGAAGAGGGTATGTGTATCGAGAATTCACGGGTCAACCTCAAATATGGCGGAGCCGATGTTACCGAGACTTTCGTCAGGATGATGTTGCACGACTACTTCCCATACCAGGAGATCAATCTCAAACGGCGTTACGATTTTCTTCTAGCAGAGGAGCTCAAGTGCGGAGTATGCACCATGGACGAAGACCGAGTGGTAGTTGATGGGCACGACTTCCACCTACGAGCACCTGGACAGGAGACCCGCAAATACCAGTTTAAAGTGTACGATGAGCCTTTGCTTGCTGTGCAGGGCTTCTTCAACCCCACACTTTTCGATCATTCCTCCAAGTTGGAAGGGCGTCGCAAGATCATTGAGCCTTCGACTGATCTCTACGATGGTTCGCCCAATGACCCTGCCTCCTCGGCACAATCCGCTATCGTAGCAGATTTGAGCCCACCTGCACCCGTGCCATCCCAGGCAAACGGCGGTATGTTCGTTTTTGGCTCCACACCGAATCGACAACCCTTTGGCTTGTCCAAACGCACAAACGACGCCACCGACCGCTCGTCTCCAGCGCCGGACTCTCCAGCTGGCGACGATGACTCTACCCCAGCGCCCGCAGCAGAGGACAATACCATTGGCACTCAGAACATCCTTGCAACTTCCGTGAGAGATGATGTTCTCCCCATCATTGCTCTCGATAAAGCCATCTACATGTCTATCGAGCACGGAAGCCGTGGAGATGAGCGCAAAATGAGAGACTTCACCGGCGGTATCATGTTGATCGGAGGCTGCTCGTTGATCAAAGGGCTCGACTCATACCTGGAGAATAGGCTGAGTCAATTGAAGCCTGGCTTGAAGAATTGGCAGGTGGCTGGGAAGCCGAAGGATCTCAACAATCAATTCGTAATGTGGAAAGGTGGGAGCGTCTTCGGAAGGATGAGGTCAACGAACGACAGCTGGATTGGGCGGCTGGAGTACGATCGGCTTGGTGCGAGGCTGCTGGCCTACAAGTGTATGTGGGCTTGGTAGACGAGGGTCTACGGATACCCAGAAGGCCACATATCAGCCATCATTCTTCTTCTAGCTAGCACGCCGTCAGAGGTAGCAACCCGGGCGTTGTTTTCTGCGTGCCTACCACCGGCATCAGCCCTAACTCAACCCCAATTCCTGATTACCCTGTACCTTTCGGTTCATCTTCTCTGCACCCATACAGCTATGGCAGCTTTGAAGTTCGTGAGATTGGTATGAGTCCATTGTGAGGTCACAAGTCCTCCGCTGCGCTGACCGAAAGTCAGGTTTGGGAGTCCTTCAGAGCCAACTCTGGGCTCGAGCCTAGGTATTCTCCCCTCGTAGGTATTCCTACATATTAAGTCACTGAGACACAACCGGGTGCCTAAGGCTCTTAGACAACGTGAGTACGATATGCTCTCTCAGTTCATACTGGTATCTTCCCATTCGTCTTTTCTCTCGTATGTTCGTAAGTATTCGTCGGGTCTTGATGCACGTCTTCCTATGAATTGGTTCAAGTTTCTTGACGAGACATCACCTCTTTGTATTATGCATGATGGGACACTGCTTCACGTACCATGAGCGACTCTGTATACACCTCAGCAGCAAGGCTGTGATGGCCTTCAAACCTCTGACTTGTGTTGTATCTTGTTTCTTCCACTCATACATCACAGCTCCGAGTCACCGCTGCCCGTCCTGGAACCGTCAATTTCGAGCTCGACATAGAGAAGGAACACACAGTCAGTCTACACCTCCTTATGATATCTCCAGCCCTCGAACGCCCATCATAGCTTGCCATGGTCGTGTTGGGCGTCTTTGCTGCAACCTAACCGCCTTCCCAGAACCGACTAGGCATTTTTCATGGAGGCACAATCGCTAGCATGGGTATGTGACACCTACCTCGCCATAAGTGACCATCATTCCGCACTGCATTGCCAAGACTGATATCCTCTTCACAGTTGACCTCGGCGGCTCTCTAGCGGTGGCGTCAAAGGGCCTGTACGCTACGGGCGTATCGACGGACTTGAGCGGTATGGCATTTTGGCCAAAAACCGTGTTGTGGAGCTGATTCGTTACTGCATAGTAACGTACCTGAATCCTGGCGGCAGGATAGGAGATCTACTGCGGGCGGTGCGTTCGCTCTCATCAGAAGCTCGATTATCTTGGTGCAAACGCTTCTGGCTGACGCAGTGACAGCAGGAGGTCACTTGCGATCAATGTATGGACTGATTAGCATGAGTCGCTTTGTCTAGAGCTGATTGTATCCAATCTCAGTCGGTAAGACACTCGCATATACGTCCATCCGCTTCACGAATCAGAACGATGAGTTGGTGGCTAGGGGAAGTCATACGAAGTAAGCCTCGGTTACGCTTTTGTGAGAGCCTGTTCGCTGATCCAGCAGGTACGTGGCGCTGGCGTGGAAGGACGAGAATAACATCACGGACGAGCTGTCGCCCAAGAAGGGTAGATCATAGATTCCTGGAGCATTCAATTTGCGAGAATGGATCCCATGTGCTGGCAGGATGCCAGTACCAACGGCTGTCAGAATTGTTTGCTTTGCACACTCGAAAAGACGAGTTGCCGATGAGGCGATGGCCCAGTGATAGTCCGCTGCCCAAAGCGGCAAAATGTCGAAGAATGCTCGGTGACATGGTCGGAGAGATCCGAGAAAGCAGCAAGAGAAGGGGGTTTGATACGCTGAGATAGACGTCTAGCTTCTAGTGTCAATATCAGGCAAGGTGCGTGGCGTGCTAATGTACGAAGACGTCTGCACACTGTGCGAGACCGACTCCAGTGTGTCAACTCCCGGGACGCCGTGCTCTGCCCTGGGATCTCCCAACCGCTAATCGCTATCATCCGAGATAACCATCTGCTTTCGCCGTCCTGAAGGCCTCTTGACGACCAGATCCTCATCACTACCGATCTCGCGCTCGTCCGCATCGCCCACTCCTTTTCCGTTCCCTTCCTCAACATCCGGTCCGCTGCTTAGTGTGACAGCTTCGATCTTTCGCCCGATGCCATCCTGCGACGAGTCTCCATGTTCTCGTGTCTGCGAAGAGGCAGGATGCGGCGACGACAACGGCGTATCCGTGGCTTCATCCTCGCTGCTGATCGAAAGCGCACGCCCTGCTGGGGGCGACGAAGATCCAGCATCACCCAACGACATAACATCATCGTCTGAATTGTCCAGCCTTTCTGGTGAAGGCTTCCTACGCTTTCCCTTTCCAGCATCAAGGGTGTCCCCCTTCCTCTTCGCCTCCTTCTTCGCAACGCCCTGCACGCCTTCGGCCTTCTTCTCCACCCTCCCTGCCCTCAACGCCTCCATCACCCGCCCAGCTTGCCCCTTTCGCATTTCCTCCTCTCTCCGGAAGAACTCCGCGTCGGCTTCGTCATCATCGTCGCTGTCTCCGACGAATTCATTGCTTTTGATCTTCCTCCTCTTCTCGCGATCGGTTTCAAGACGTGCCTTGCGTCTCGCTTCTCTCGTCGCATCGCTTAGGCCTCCGTCCTCATCCTCTGATCCGGCTGCATGCCTTCTTCTCCGCCTCTTGGACTTCATTTCCTTCAAAGCGTCCTTCTTCCTGGTCTTGTTATCCACCGGCCCACCAGCGGGGAAAAGGAACTCCTCTCCCCCATCATCTATGATCCCATCACCGTCGGAATCATCATCGTACTCTGCTCTCCTTTGCTTGGCGGTTGTATTGGCTTTGCGTCTCAGCATGTCCTCTGCATTCATAGTGTCTCCATCGTCACCATATTGCATGACAGGATCTCTACGATGCCGGTCAATGCAATCATGTGTCTCTTGCAGGTCTCGAGCGGAGAGTGCCGAGGGGATAATCCAGGTAGCGCCTAGCTCGTCGTCGATGCCTAGGCGCTCGAAGCCGGAAAGCGTCATCAGGAGGCGGAGCTTATTGTCTTTGAACATGGCTGTTGCGCGGTCGGGGGTGTCGGGCTTGACGACTACGGCGCCCATTGTCAGTATTTGCTTTCTCAAGTCCCACAATCCAGGCTTGCTTACTGATGGACGGAGCTTTCGACGGCTCATCCTGGCTTCCCTCAGGATCTACATCAGCCCCAGCCTCCAATCTCCTCGCCGCGGCCTCAGCCTCCCAAGTCTGTCGTTCGCTCGCAGCGTCCGTCAACACCTTCGCCACCCAGTCCACGTGCTCAATCTTATGATCATACAACACCGCAACCGCAACCCCAAGCTGTTCCTCCCTACTCAACGCGCCTTTGACCTCCAACGTCGCCGGTGCTCTCGGCTTCGACGCTATCGTCTGTTCCTCATAGCCATACTCCAGATAAAACACCGTCGATCGAATCTTACTAAACAGCAGTTCCACCGCCAACTTCGGCCTCTGCTGCATCTTCTTCACCAGCCGCTTGATCAGCTGCCTGACCAGCTCCTCCCACTCCCGAAACACAGGTCCCGCACTATCCAGCCCGTCCGGCCCCTTGATCATGCGATGGAAAAGCGCAACGATATCAAGTCGGAACAGCATGACGCTCAGCTCCTGCTTGAACGCCAACCTGTAGAAGAACCTATGCGCCCGCTTCAGCTGCTCCGCGCTCAGCTCGCTGTAGTACTTCGTGAAAGCCACAAACGTGTCCACACACGCCTGTGTCGTGAACTTGGCCGCAAAGCGCGTGAAGTCGAATTTCCGCTCCCGGGAAACCCGCTGCGCTTCCGCTATCTCTTCCATCTCGGACGCGTTGTCTGCGTCAGCGTCCACGGATGCCGCGCGCGCTGCCTTCTTGGACTTGCGCGCCTTCCGCCGCGAGCGCACCTGCAGGTCGACGTTCTCACGGGAGTAGCGCTCCAGCATGCGCAGGAAGACGTGGGCGAGCTCGGTGCAGGCGTCGAGGTAGCCGAAGCCTTGGTCTTTGTAGTCGCGGAGAATGGCGATGATGCGGTCGTGGGTGGTTTCCTCGTAGAAGATACGATTCTGGATGTTTTCTGCGATCTCCTGGTCTTCTTCCACGGGCGACTCGGCCATGTCCTGCACGATGAGGAGGATCTGCGTGAAGCAGCGCGTGCCGGCGTGGATGTCCCGCCAGGATTTCATGTCCAGCCGGTCTTGCATAAAGCGGTTGAGGAGGATGAAGGTTTCTTGGTTGAGGACGCTGGCGATGAGTGCGAAGCTGTCGGCTTCGAAGTCGGTGGTGAGTTTGGCGGGGGGTTTGTTCTTTTTGGAGGCTTCTGCTTTCTTGCGCCGGCGGACGCGCTCGGCTTCGAGGAACCAGGAGATGAGATAGAAGAACTGTTGCGAGTGGGTTTCAAGGACACGATCGGCTTCACGCTCGATGGCTTTGCGGATGTGGTTGAAGAGGGGGTTGAAGCTGGAGTCGAGGAATTCTTCGACGAAGGAGCGGAGATGGCGGGTTGCTGCTTCGTTCAGGGGCACGGGGAGGTCGAAGCGATCTGAGGATGGGTCGGTGTCTTTCGAGCGCTGCTTGGGTTTGTTCCATTTTTTCGATTGGTCCATCTTCGAGAAGGTCTTCTCTCTGCTGTTGAGTACGTCTTGACCGGAAACGGTAGACACACCACGGGCATTGTCTCGTGGGACCCATATCATGGTGCCGAAGCGGTTATGTCGTGTTGGTGCGTTCTTGGCATAGCTTCTGTGCATGTATACTTCTTGCTTCAGCAGGGATTTAAGCTCGTCTGTATTCGAGGCGTCTCGTTGTTCCCTATCCATGAAAAGCTTCTCCACATCGACACCCTTGAGAAGGTGGAACAGTACTTCCAGTATGACAGTATCCTGAGTATTGAAGTCCTCGCCAATGTTCGACGCAATTGTTAGGATCAGCGCAAGGACCTCCTGCTTGTGGAACGTTTCTATCGTGGCGGATCGCGAGACTTCGTTCTCATCACCCTCGACTGGTAGGTTTGGCGGTGCTGAGATCATTGCTACGTTCCGAAAAAAATAGAGAAGGAGCTTGATGATGCCTTCATCCCTCGAGCCTCGTTCGCCAGCCGGCAGAGCCAAGGAGGGCAGCCCGATGCGGACCGCTGTCCGGAGGATTGCTGCATCGTGCTGTATAATCGCACGCTTGTATCTTGTCTGCGCCAGCTGAAGATATGGCACGTGCCGATGGTGATTGACAGTCATCTGCGTCTCATCCTTGTCAATTGGCCATGTCAATGGTACGAGCAACTCCACTACCCAATTCTAAATCAGCCCCGTCTCTCCTTCACATCCATGATCATACGTACAGCATGCTAGAGCAATCTTTCCAGCCAGTCGATCCTCCGTGGCATCTTCCGGCCAAGCTGCCAGTATCTGCAACAGGTCCCCATTGACGAGATTTGCTTCTGCAAGACATCGTGCAACGTCCAGACGATTCGCTTTCTCATCGTATAGCTTGAGCCACTTCTTGATGTCTTTCAAGCACGCTAAGGCGTCGTCGCCAAGGATATAATGGCCGTCCTCATCGGCGCCGGTTCCACCAAGCTATCCATTCATGTCAGCTCACAGGATATAGAGAAGGTTTGTGTGGGTGTACCGCTGAGACTAAACTGTAGACGTAGGCTCGGACTTCGGGATCGACAGTGCTGTATGATTTGGGGTTCAAAGCGGTGTCGCCAGCGCCTTCTGTGTCCATTGCGACCTTAGCGCAGGTAAGGATTTGAGCTAAATACTGATCATGAAGACTTATAATATACTTGAATCAGAACGCGGTGCTTCACGCGACTCTTATCTTATCGCATTGCGCTAAGATATATCTAGCGTTATCAAAAGAATCTTGTTTGCTTGGCATTGAACCATGCTTATGTATGGTACCTGACATTCTTCTTTTCTCACCACCTCCTACCAAATTCCTATCGTAGGTCCGAAAATTGGGGCATGAGATCGATCATTCGCAATGTACGTAAGGAGATCAAAGCGTAGGCCCTGTACTTAGAATACCCCATAGGGACCTGGGACAAGGCTGGGATTAGGCCTCGGCATGTACGTCATACGGAGTACTACTATATTACTGCTCTTGAGGTTGAATTGATGTATATTTGTGCGTTGCGTAGCCCCAGCTCAACAATGCTCATCTCTCTTGCACTGAGAAGACGGGCGACTGGCTCGATTCGGATACTGTATTCACAACAAGCTTTCAGCACCGCCCCTGCAATGGCGGCAGAAGTCAAGAGACTAGGGGTCGTGGGAGCTGGGCAGATGGTCCGTCTTCGAACAAATACCTCGTAGTGGTGAAGCACTATGCTGATTTAAGGAGATCAGGGCCTAGGTATCGCGCTCGTCGCGGCGCAGAAAGCTCAAGTACCAGTCACTCTTGTCGATAGCTCCCAAGCATCCCTCGACAAAGGTTTGCAGTTCGCAGGTCAGCGCACCGATCCTGCCCCATCAGACGCATTCAGACACGGAGACTGAGAGCATGCGCCACAGATAAGCTCCTAGCGAAAGATGTCGCAAAAGACCGTCTTTCTCAATCCGAAGCTTCCGAAACCCGTTCCCGCCTAACCCCTACCACCAATATGGAGGACCTAGCCTCTGCAGACTTCATAATAGAAGCAGTACCCGAGATTCTGGACCTCAAGACCTCGATCTTCTCCCGACTAGCCACAATCGCGCCCTCTCACGCGATCCTTGCCACGAATACCTCTTCGATTTCAATAACCAAGATCGCCGCCTCAACCACGCCCAAGGATAGCCCCACAGATCTCACCGCTGCATCACGGGTCGTGAGCACCCACTTCATGAACCCGGTTCCGGTGCAGAAAGGTGTCGAAATCATAAGCGGTCTTCAAACGTCCCAATCCACAGTCGACACAGCCATCGAGTTCGTAAAGAGGATGGGCAAGATCCCATCCCAATCCGCAGATTCGCCTGGCTTCCTCGCAAATCGAATACTGATGCCTTATATCAACGAAGCCGTCATCTGCCTTGAGACTGGTGTAGGCGGAAAGGAGGATATCGACAATATAATGAAGAACGGTACGAATGTGCCCATGGGGCCATTGCAGTTGGCGGACTTCATTGGGCTGGATACATGTCTGGCGATCATGAAGGTTTTGCATACGGAGACTGGGGACTCGAAGTACAGACCCAGCGTTCTGTTGTCCAAGATGGTAGATGCTGGCTGGGTGGGGAAGAAATGTGGGAAGGGGTTCTATGAGTATTGAGTAGGTTTGTGGTTGTTGGTATGTAGCATAGTCTCACATATCATTCATCAATCGAGTCAAGCATGTTCTACTGGTTATACCTGCGGATGTTCCTATTCTTGCGGACTCCTTTTCTGTGAAGATCATGACCCTGAGGCCCTGCCTGTCGAGCCTTGGACAAACAAGCTCAATAGCTGTCCGCTTTATTGCTAGGTGGTCAGCTTCAAGCCGGCTGTGCATGACCATCCCATCGTTTCTGATGTGATCACGGTAAGAGCGTGACTCGACGACAGAGCTCGGATATGTCTTCCGCAGTCTCAGCTTATCATAAGCCATGACAGAAGATTGTTCATCCTGCATTCCTGGAGCATCAATAACCACTGGCACAGCAAGTCGCCGGGGTAAGGCTTTCCCCCGTCTGTATCATGTCGTTCGAACTGCGCGTAGGCAACTTTCACAGATTACCTGCGTTGGACACCTTTCACCCACGATGAAGACACACATAACTCAAGAGTCACAAGCAACGCTCATCGCGAAGACTTTCCTCTTGCATATGAAGGGTTTGAAGTCACCGAAAAGTGCTGTTTTCGGAATTTGCAGAAGTGTGAAATCTATAACATTGCATGGTGCTTGATACGTGAGACGTGATGGGCCACGATTCCTTCCCTGCTGTGTGCGGTCTCATGCCACGGAACGCGACTAACGGACATTCTCACGCAGCCTTCCGTCACGAACTCGCGATGATTGAGCACTGTTCCGCTTCTATGAGGGAGTCTTTGCAAGGCTTGAGGGGCAAGACGTCTCTGATCCCACGCACTGGGCACCATGGGATGCGGATTCGCTTGGTCATTCCTTCTCCTCTTTTGCTTGCCTGCCCTCGCTTGCCTCCCTGGTTGTGATCCGGGCATGTCATTTCAGCTCTTCGAAGTTTTTGCCGCTTTGGCGGTGGGCAGTCACTGGTCCTTCCGTTCGGTCTATAGCCATTGTGGTCCACACGAACCTTCAAGAGTGCCCCCGCGGATGGTTCCTGCGAAGGCAGCGCGGGGGATAACAGTTTGGATCTGAGCTCCGGCTCGTACGATGGTCGATTGGATACGTTATGCTCGGTAGTGGGCTTGCCGATTTTAGGTGGGGAACCCACGGTTAGTGGAGCCAATGCAAAACCAGCGAGACACACCAATGCAGGGCGGGAGCGGGGGGACGATGGGGCTGCATTGTTCGTCAGTCCCCCACAACATGTCGCCCCGACCGTATTGCGCAGAGTGCAGAGTGCAGAGTGCAAGACAGAGGTCAAAGTACATATCGGTCGTTGGGGCTTAGTGGAACTGACAGCTCAAATTCGGCCGATCACTCCAAGCCGACTCTGATCCTGGATTTTGCAACGGTTCGCTGACACTCTTTGGTAAGTACAGAATTCGCACAAGGACGGTCCTCAGAGTTGCAATGGCCGTTACTTTGTTTCCAGGTTGCGTCTGATCAGATCGTCCAGATGGCGGGCTTCTTCGATTTGCAAAGGAACTTACCACTCTGGTTTTGTCAGCATTCGAGTGTGGATAGTCTTGATGGTCGCTGCGTACTGGTCCTACTCGTACATTCGACGAAGAATCAGATATCAGGTACGCCAGAGATCGTACCATTTCGTCCAGATCAGTCCTGACCCATTGAGCTCGAGCCAGTAGTCTGAGACAGGTTTTGGGGAGCAGTATGGCTGCTTACCAGTCACCGCGAAACTTCCGTACAAATGGGCTCTCGCGCTTGGTATTGTACGGCGAGGTTTCGAAGCACACTGGGACAAGCGCCTCCTTGGATTATTTTCTGATCTTTATGATGGATTGGGACCCAACATCGAACAGGCACTCCTCGGAAGCAACGGTTTCGTCACCATGGATCCTGAGAACATCGAGATGATGCTTTCTTCGCGCTTCGAAGACTTCGGCTTTGGTCCAAGGAGAGCTGCCTTCTATGCTCTTCTCGGAGAAGGTATCTTCAACCAGGAGGGACCCCCTTGGAGACATTCTCGAGAACTCTTACGACGTCAATGTGTCCGGATGCAGTATCAATACCTCGGCGCGTTTCGCGAGCACGTAGATAATATGATTGGTGTCCTCGATAAATGTGAAAGGCGTTGTCGATCTTCAGCCTATCTTCTTCCGCTACACTCTAGACATTACAACAGCCCTGATCTTTGGCCGATCTGTGCACAGCCTAGTTAAGGAAGGACAAGATTCGTTCTCGGAGAGCTTTAGCGAAGCAGCCAACATCACGGCTTATCGTGGGCGTCTGGGTGGCCTGTACTGGATGTACACCCCCCGGAGGTTCTCCAGAGCATGTAAAGATCAATAGCTACGTCGATGACTATGTTACAAACGCCAGGGGTACCCTTGGCAAAGCACCCGAATTATCAGAAGAGAGTGTTTCCCAACAGTACGCATTTATCAATGACCTCTACGATGAATCAAAGGATCCTATACTTGTCCGTGACCAGCTTGTAAGTGTTCTCCTTGCAGGTCGAGACTCAACAGCCTGTCTAATGTCTTGGACTTTCCGTCTGCTTGTCCGGTATCCGGCTGTCCTGGTGAAACTCCGCAACGAAATCGAAGATGTGCTTGGTGACGAACAAAGTGTAACGAGAACCCACGTGAGGAACTTGCATTATCTTGATTGTGTGCTAAAAGAGACTCTCCGGCTCTATCCACCATTTCCAGCAAACCTCCGCTTCGCCACAAAGACTACCGTCTTTCCTCGTGGCGGAGGTCCTGATGGCCGAGCCCCGGTTCTCATTCGCCAGGGAACCGGCATCACGTATTTGCCATATCTTATGCACCGACGAGCAGATCTGTATGGAGTAGATGCCACTCTCTTCCGCCCCGAGCGATGGAAGGATTCAAAGCTCGCTGGAATCAAATGGGGATTTCTGCCTTTCAACGACGGACCACGAGTTTGTCTTGGTAGTAAGTACTCTCGAACCCGCAGGCCCACCTTCTCTCCCAACTTGATGCTGATACTTTTCTCTCAGAAGACCTTGCGATGATGGAAGCTTCCTACGGGATAGCGCGCATAGTTCAGGCATTCCCAGAGATCAGGCTACACCCAGATTATTGGTGGGAGGAACCAGGAACAGAGAAACACGCACTTACACTTGTGCTGGCGAGCGCAGATGGCTGCAAAGTGATGTCAGCCTGAAGATTTTTGCGATGATATCTCTCGGCCCAATCACATAGCATGAAGAGCGAAAGTATTTTCGCGATCTTGTCATCAATTGAGACTTCAATCATTGAGATATACATAGACCTTTTCATTGAGAGAATAACAATGGACAGTACGACCAGTAAAGAGACGAAGCCAAAGAGGCAGACCGCTTCAACAATCTACATGATTTTCGAAACACAAGAGCAGGGCCGGAAAGGAAAGAAGAGGACAAATCCAGCAATTAACGCAGGATGCTATGTTAGCGCACCTGATGCGAGTAGCTTGGCTGTGAAGCGATGCATAGATGCTTCGTAGTAGAGCTCTGAGATCTTTGAGCTCCTTACGTACGTTGCTGACGTATCGATGTCTTGCCTCAAATCTCAGACCATGGTAGAATTTTGGTTAGGAGGTGGTAAGGGAACAAAGATCTACTGAAGACAGGTCTGCGATCTGGATGCCTCCTTGCGCCAGTTGCTTAGAGCGTTGGGTATTCGCTCGTTCTGTTGGGATTAGATGTTGTCTTGGACTCTGAGGTATGTCGACCGAAAGACTCATGGGAGCCACTGGTCGCACTCGGCGAAAGGGCTTGAACATCAAATAGCTCGATCTTGGCGTTGAACAGTAGTTTCTCCCTTGGGTGACCGCTGCCACCTATTGCCTCTAAACCCTCCACCATTCTCTCTCGAGTCTTTGCCGCATCTTGGCCTTTGCCGAGAGCCGTGTAGCATTTTAGCAAGACTGACAACGCAACGAGATGATCTAGGTGGTTTGGACGTGACTCCTGATGTGCTTTTACCACGCTAACAAGCAGCGTTTCCGCTTCCTGATACCGCTTTTGGCAGAGCAGCACGTGACCCATGTATGTCTTCCCATAGAGAGTATCGATATGGGTTGGGCCGGGATTCCGCTCTGCAACTAGAATGCCTGCTCGGAAGAGAGACTCGGCTTCGCTGCGATGTCTCCTGGCATTCTCCACTCGGGCGAGGTTGGCGATTGCCCACAGGGTGAGTGGGTGGTCTTTGCCTAGCCTTTTCTTCCGGAGCTCACCCACATCGAGGATGATCCTATGTGCGCGTGGGAGGTCTTCACCAGCAGTGGCGCTATCTATTGATCGTTTAAGATAGGACATCGCCAAGTCGTCCATCGCACTCAAAGTATCCTGGTGTGATGGACCGAGTTGCTGCTTAAGTCCATTGACCGTCGCTGAATGTACCTCGATGCCTTCATGATATTCACAATTCTTGGTAAGTATGCGACCAATGTTGCCCTTGGCCCTGAGAGTATCAGGGTCATGTAGACCTTTGACCTTGGCAAAGCCTTTGAACGCACGCTCGTGAAGCTTGCCTGCCTCGGAGAAACGTCCTTGCTGCCATCGAGTAACCCCCAACGCATCAGCCACTTCGAGTGTCTGGAGTGTCTGGAGATCATCTTCTCCCCACATGGCAATGCAGGCTTCCAGAACTTGGTTTTGCAATGCTGCAGCATCTTTGAGCTTATCAAGCTGGCGGTATATAATGGCCAGAAACAAGGAGACGCGTATAGTCATTGGATCTTGCATACCCCGTATTTTGCTCAAGAGTTCATAGACTATGGTTAGTAGATTCTCTGCGTCCTGCCATAAACCGCATTGAGCGTACACAAAGCCGAAATTCGCAAGTTGAAGAATCTGCGATCTGTTCGGTTGTGGACGAAGAACAGGCCAAGGCCTCCGACGACGCTTCTGATTGCTCGCAATGCGGGTTTGAATTGTTTGTTCACATCTACGCACGTGGTCTACATGTGGCATAAGATTGCGTCGGAATTCTTTGTCAGCTTCTGTGTTGGCTAGTGGTGGCAACAAGATAGATTGAACCAGCGTGGTTGCCGCTGCCTGACACCAAACAGCCTGCTCCGCAATGCTCTCTGGACGCTCTCGCACCCAGATGTGGACCAATGGATGCATTGAGTAACTGTCGTTGGCTGAGTTATGCGTGATCAATGACATCTGTGAGAGCACGAGTAATGCCGTTCGCAGTCGATACTTAACGAAGTGCTCCGAATCTGCGAGTCGAAATACTTGAGGCAAAACGGGTTGGAACCCAAGTTGAAGGAGAAACGAGTAGAAAGTAAGCCCCATGGAACCCAGAGTTTGTGACCACGTCCTCGCTCGCAGTTTTCCGTGCAAAGCCCTTTCGTCTTCTGCTTGTTTGGCCTCTTGCTTCTGTTCGGCCTTAGGCTTGTTGGCAGCTTGCAAGAGGATTTCAACACCAATGTTCTCATGTTGAAAGAAGGAGAACAGTTTTAGGAGATCGAGTGCGTCTTCTGAGGCGGGTGTCTTTCTTGCCATGAGTCCTTGATACATGATCTCGTAGGTGGAATAAATAATGGCATATGCATCGTTATAGACTTGAACATTGGAACCTCTCCTGCTTCTGATAATTCGGACTCGATCCCAATGCTCATCGAAAGAGGTCAAATAGTCATGCATCGTGCAGACGCCGGTGACAATCGCTTTCCCAGCATGTACTAGAGCCAAGGGCATGCACCCAAGCTTTTTCGTAATCTCTGTAGCCAAGTGGTGAGTAGCAGGACTATACGGAGTAGGTTCGTCGGCTGCTCTCAGTAGCAGATCGTTCGCTTCCTCTTGTTTAAGCTCTGTGAAGCGAAGGTAACGCCGTCCGCGCATCCCGAGGGTTCCAAGCGCGGGATCCCGTGTGGTCACTATAATGGATCCCATCTCGCCCACGGGGAGATATTGCTCAATCGGCTTCTCCAGGCTGTCTGCGTTGTCGATTATCAAGATTCACGGACTATGCGCATTGGCTAACCAGCTCTTGGCTGCAAGTGCGGTAGCTGGCTCGATTTTGGCTGCTCTCGCAATCCTTGTGAAGGATTGTGTGGCGAACTCGTCTGAGCTGGTGTCGATCCAGAAGATTCCCCAGAAGCTGGACTCAACTTAGCCGGCCGGGACTGAAGTTGACTGCTTCATTACTTTACCAATGCCGTTTTTCCTGTGCAAATTTGCGGCAGACTTTGCTCTTGCCAGGACCACCAAGGCCAAAGATCACAAAGCGTTTCTGAACACGAGGCTGGTCCCATGGCATGGGCGAAAGCAGCGAGTCTTCAATCTTTTCCAATTCGGACCTTCTGCCAGTGAAGATGCTGCAGGCGGACTGAGGTACTCCGAAATAGAGATTGGGAGATGCCAGAGGGACCAGTTCTTGGGTTAGCTCTAATGTCCTGTGAAGCTGATACTCGTCAGTTGGTATCGCCTGGGTGCAGGGGAACACTCACTGTGGCTTCCAAAGATGACCCAGTGCTCGTCTGTAGCGAGGCAATCTGGCACTCGAGATTGACACGGAAATCTTGAATATCTTCGGATAATTGAGTGAACGAGCGGTCTAACGTAGACTGAATTCTTTTCGTAAAGACGCTGCCTATATTAATGCACCTAAAGTCGCATAGTTGCGAGACATTCTTACATATCTACAAAGGTCAAAAGAGTTTGTAATGATTGGTGATAGTCCCTTAGCTGCTGTCTCAGCATGCCGAATTCTGCTTCTATTGATTGCTTTCTCAAGAACTTGCGGAGCCCGTCAAGCTTCGACAAAACCTTTGGACTTTCCTTACCCACAACAAGCTTGAGAAGCGCGAAAAGCTTTACGAGCGTAGCCTGACAGCTTTGCACATTTTTGCCAACTTCTTCCCAAAGACTCTGTATCCCATCTTGTTTCTTTGAAATTGTTTCTGTGGCACGTGCCAAACCGTCCTCGAAGATTTTTTTGATCGATTGGATGACAGATATGATGGCTTCGACTTGGCGAGAAAGAGCTTCGATCTCATCGTCGACCTCATCCGCCCCCACCTTGATATCATATATGTACTTTCCAACGCGCAAGCAGACGTCCAGCAGGCTCACGGTTCCAACTACTATCGAGAATGGATCCGCCATCCGTCACGCCTTGACGTCGGAGAGTGAATATGGCCTTTAGCTGTGAAGCAAGGGGAGACGAAAATAATGAGGAAATTGCCCCTGGCCTACATTTCAACGATGGTATGCAGAAAATAGAGGCAACGAGGCAACGAGGCAACGAGGCAACGAGGCAACAAAAGCTTGAAGATCAGCATCAAAACTCCATTCAAATCAACGGCTTTGAACGGTACTTCGTCCATATTTGAAACGCCTAAATGCTGTACGACCCAATGCAGCGCTGCCGCGGATACTCCTTTGGTGCCAAGACCTGAGCACGACACATGGTGCGGTTCAATGCGAAAAAGAACGTTTCGAATCCAAAATAGCAGACGAGGATCATGAAGGAGAAATATCAGAGGATTTGCTCGGGATCGGAAGTCATGGCTGAGATCTCGTACCATGACAAGAACCTATCTGACTTGATTTCGCGATCTTGTAGAGAAGATTCCATGACCGGCTTCCTGCAGGACGTTCCGGTGAGGCTGATGAGTTCGACGACAGGGGTTCCAACACAAGCAAAACCTGGACAGCGAGGGTTTTGGTCATTTGCGTAAGTTGCTCGCTGTCAGGCGCTTTTGGACAGAAATGTGTTGGCTATGGCGCTGGCTGTGTGATCGGGTGAGAGCAAATGTTTGTTTGATCAAACAATTGTGTCCTGGACGACCTGGCGTCGTACAAAAGGTAGCTCAAGGAAAAAATCTATAAAACAGATTAGAGAGCCAACGCTTTCCAAGTTCCAGTCTTAGGCATCTTCAGCTCTAACGCCTGCAAAATCACCATGAGGCCTCGGGCCCGAAGGCAAGACCCCTGGGTCGATACTATTGACGGACCATTACCGCCTCGACGCCCTCGTAAAAGGGCTGGCCAACTTGTGTGGCCAAGAGACAGAAAAGGAATGTCGATATGGAGCTGGGGCAGACTAAAAGACGTTGTTACCGGCAAAGGTCCTGACATCTGGGCCACTCGCCGCGGTAGCCTGGGTCCGCATCGCCCGATCTGGTCTGGCTGGCACGATGCACCATGGGCGGACAACCTTGGTTACCTTTATAGAAACGAACATCCTGCTCCTCCTTGGCCTGGGGCGTACCGACCAGATGATGTAAAGTACGATTTTAAGACACGTTCGTATCGCCATCCGGATCATCGGACATGGACCGATGCAAAACGCAGCGATGACAGGAACGAAGTGATGTATCACCGCAACATGTTAGGCACCGAGTTTGTTCATGATCCGTGGGGCGATCCGGCGTTCAATCCTCAGGGATGGAATCCATTCGCTCATAACGAAGGCCCTCTCATGGGCTGGGCTGGAGATGAAGTCCCCCATGTGTGGTGACGCCCATTTATTGGTTCGAGAGCAGCTTTCATGGAGGGCTTCCCATCCATCATCAGCGTTTCTTGGTCCTTTCTTCGCCCTTTTGGTTGGCAAGCGGGCATCTCGGTCCAAAAGCCGTGCACACTTGGCGCACGGCCTAGACTTAATGTCGGCGTAGGAAGCCAGCATTCCCTACGGTCAAATCAGTACTTGGGCTGGGAGAGCAAGGGATAACATTACAAGCGCATAATCAATGGATTCTGAACGTAGTTGGAGGCGGACCATCCGGAGGACCGCTTCATGTATCTTAGTCCTTTCTTTACAGGTGACTTGGAAGGCGGAGTGCTCGAAGTTGATCGCAAGTGCGAAGTGAATGTGGGCCGGGAGAGGAAGGTAGATCTGCTGTCCGTTAGCTTGTCAACTACGCTTTGCTCATAGACTTGTCAACCTCAATGGTCGCTGGGTCGCTACTCCGCTGGTTGATCTCGACACCCGGGTGCTTCGCCCTAAATCTTTCCACAGCTGCGAGCACCTCTCCAGGTGTTGGAAACACGGCTGTTTCGCCATCTTGCAAACCCTCCTCTTGCTTTGCCATAGCACCTCCAGTACCCATATTACGTACTTCGAGCCACTCAGGATGCTCGGTGACTATCCAAGGCGTAATCTCCTCCGGATTCGCAACCCTGCTCTCTTTTGCCCTCCTGAGTGTTTTCTGTGGCCCCGGCTCTTGCATGAACTTCGCGAATGATTTAATGGCTTTTGCAGTCTCCACAGCGTTCCGTGAGTAGCTCGCATATAGTTCTTCGGGCAAAGCGTGTTGCGCAAGCAAAGGGTCGACAAGCTGGGGCATGGTTTCGCGGAGCTGTCGTAGCTGTACCCGTCTGATCAGTATCGACGACAGCTGAGTGATGTTTGCGAGTGGAGTACCTGGATGTGCATATTCTGTAGTTGATCTAACGAAGAGACGATCTTACTCTCATTCCAGACCATGTCTGGAATTGGCTCGCTAGGACCATTCGACGAGGATACGGCAGCCATTGTTCACGCACTCCAAGAGCTCCGAATTGATATAGGCGCTTAGACAGCGATCTCTCTTGCGTGGTTGATGTACTTTGGATGGCGGGAGGACATTTGCGGGCTGTGGAAACAAAGCCGAGACTTTGCGGGGAAATATCATTGTTGGAATTCAAAGCATATTCACACCCTATTTGTTATGACTATGGATGGATTGCGAATCACATCTCTTTTTCCGAGGACTAGAATCATCGTCTCAAATGTGTGAAGAGCTGCATCACGTTGTTCCCTCGGTACCCTTTGCCATTTTGCGGGTCGGGAGTCGACGCAAAGACCAGATCGCGCAGAACGCCAGTTTCTGGGAGTATCTATGTAGAATCAGGCCTCCGCTCGTGCAGCTTTACTCAACGTGAAAGTAGAAGGCACCATTGGCCCTCTCCATAGACGGTCTCCCTGCATACTTTTGCTTCCCCATGTCTGGACAACACGACAATCGATTGTGGATGTTGGCTTATCGAAAACCACGGCCGCGGGGTCGAGGATACAGGTCATCGCTGTACAGTGGTCGATAATTGTTGCCTCTTCCATTGTCCCTTCCATTGTCCCTACCCCTGCCTCCATCCCTTCGACCGTCTTGCCAGTCGTCTCGACGACCGTCCGTGTCAACATCCATCTGATCCGGCTTTGACTCGAAGCCGTAGCTGCCGTCTTGGAATTCAGGATCTGCTCGCCTCCTGTTCCGGTCATATTGCTCGCGCTGGCTGTCGTAGGAGGGTTCATTGCGGCTTAGGTCAACCTCGGGGATTACTGGTGGTTTACTTGCTGGGGCAACTGGTGTACTCGGAGATGCGCCATGCTTCATGTAGATATGGAGTATGCGTCCATCAGCCTGCGCAAGAAGGTCAGATCCAACCATGTCGTCGCGACATCGCAACTTTACCTTCTTGTTGTTGAAGGTTGAGATAACATTGTCTGCGCTACCTTTGTCCGCAAATACCATTTCCGCAATCACAGTTGGAGTGGCAGTCATTATCTTGCAGCTCTGCATCTCACCCACGGTCGGAACCATTGCCGACTCGATATCGGCAGCGGTTGTGCCCGGAGCAAAGTTGCTACCCATCACAACGTATGGACCGGCCAGGCCACGAATGCTGAACCCTTCACTAGCGCCATTGATACTGACATTTTGCAAAGCTTCTTGCAGACGCTCGTTCCGTCGATCGTTGCGGGGTGTACGACCCATAGGGTTTGAAAGCGCTGGGCTTCGCGCGGGTGGATTTCGTGGGCTATGGGCCTGCTGCAGATCGTGACGTCCATTGGGATTGCCTGTTATTTTGGGTCTCGGGGTAGATGATGCGGACCGCTGTGGATGTTGATCAGACGTGACACGAGGAGGATCTTTGTCCTAAGATCCGTCGTACCTTGGTAATTCCAACCCTACTCGCTAGGCTTGGGCCAGCGCCTGGTTTACGCACACCATTGCTGGGTGTGCTCGCCCTACGATTCTTGCCGAATATTTGCTGAGCGAGCGCCTCATTCTTTCTGCGCTGGCGATCTGTTGCTCTTAGCATGACAGCTCAGAAAGGGTAGGATAACATACCAGCCTGAATAATGTCGTCGAACGAGACAGTCTCTGGCCCTGCTGCCATAGTAGTTGATGGTCCGCGTGGTAGGAGCACTGGCGACTGCCTATCCCATGACCAACAAGATTAAGGTATAAGATGCAGGAAATATCGGACCTCGCAAAACTCCGTTGTGAATAGAAAAGTACCGTACCTTAGACCTGATTGTACCGTATCAATCAGATCAATATTACTAGTGTCGTAATATAATCCAGACCTATCGTAATCGACGAGTGAAACTCCGACAGCATATCGTGACGACCGCAGCCCTTCATGCGCGTTGTAAGGTTGTATCCCGAGGTATCTAACCAAGATGATCTCAGACTACGCGATTGCAAGGAGCGGTGCACCAATTCTCATCACTCTTTGGAGAAACACATTGACGATATGACGCGGGGACTGATTATTTAAAGGCGGGTCATCACAAAGAAGGAAAGCCTTTGCATGGTTGACGCATCAAGGAAAGATACCATTGTAAGAGTGCAAGGTTTAGGCCTTCTTCTCGCAGGAAAGGTCTTTCGCAATGTTCGAGCAATGGAGGCAGTCACGGTGGAGGAGGTTGCCTTGCGCATTACAGACCAAAGTCTCCTTCCTGTTCCGTTAGCTCTCTTAATTCTTCTTCTTCGTGTGACTGCTCTGCTGCTGCGCAATTCTGCAGTAATTCTCTTTCAGATGATCCGACCGTTACGTTCCTCTACTTCCTAGGTCTCGCTTACTTAAGACAATATGTCTACTCTTCGTCACAGACTTAGCAATTTCATTGGCTTCAGCGAAGACTCCACAGCTGATAGCGATGCGAGCACAAGAGCTATCAGAAGTCTCTCGGAATCTGACAGTGACAGCGGCTCTGGGCGAAATCGCAAAGATTCTACGTTCTCTCGAGAATCTGATCATACAAGTATAGCAACGAGCATTGAGGAAAATGCAGCGTCCCAAAAGCCAGCATCTCCAGGCAAGCTAAAGAAAGCAGCCTCCACCACCTTCCAAGCCCTATCCAACTCGCTCAGATCCAGGACTCAGCTATTCTACTCTAACGTTGAAGCTGCACGGCCAGTTACCCCTCGGAATCTCGAGGATGAGATACCTGAAGGACTCCGCGAAGGCACAACGTTGTGGTCTTCGACGAGGAAGAGGATGGGTCGAAGCCCACGAGCTACGCTGGATAATGCATTCAATAGTCCTCGGAAAGCCGAGTCGCGGAATCCAGACACTAGCCCAGGCTCCCCACAAAGCACCCATCGCCGTTCGTCCTTGTGGTCGTCAATCAAGGGGCGAGCCAACCGCAGCGCTTCTATTGGCAAAGATGTTGCACAGGCCGAGGAACATCCGACTACATCTCCACGATCACCGATAGACGATTCCGCCCCTTTCCTTGTTGTAGACATTCCCGACGGTACTCTTAGGGTCTCTCAGCTTCTCCTAAGGTCCAAGTCTCGGAGCGGTACAGGATCACCTTTCTCAATAGTGAGAGATTCAATGAAGTTTTACAAAGCCAAAGACGAATCAACAGAAACGGCATCTGGTAAGTGTTGCCTTGGCCCTTCGTTCTTGATCGTGCGACCGAATAACGTATGACAGCGCCAGAGTCGCCTTCAGGAAGCGTGACAAACGATCCGGCCGGCCGGCCTCGTGTACGCTTTTTAGAGCTTACTCCACCTCGCACAGAGGCGAAGACTGTTCAGCGGGGTCATGGGCCCAATCAGCCAGCAATCATGTCTCGGTTATCTATTTCGCGTACCACCAGCCTGAAAATCGGACTCAACGATCTGGGGGTGGTCAACCTCGAGTCTCCTGACAGCGGATTGACGCATCATCCTACACAAGTATCAAACAGCCCGGTCGGTAATGAAGGACGGCTTTTTGGTGAAGGTCCTTTGATGGATTCCCCAGATCCCCCCAGCATGGGACCCCGGAATGTCTGGAATCAGGCAAGAGCTGATCGTGAAAGCCGTTACTCTGCTCTGGAAACTGTGGAAACTGACGTGGATTCGGAGTCCGATTCAGACTTGGATCTTAGAAGGTTTCCAGCGAGGGATCCGGCACTGACGTTAAACCAATCGGGTACGGTAAAGGCCGACTTTTCGCCAGATAGACCAAGCTCGACCAAAGGGGACTTACAGTATGCCGTCGAGGCTATCGAGAGGTTGCCAGGCAGAGTTTTCGACGACTCAAGTTCCTCCGAGGCAGAGGTCATTGCCCCTCGAAGGTCGCTTGAGGAGCCTGAGCCTGCACCATTAGCTGAAAGTTGGGAATACGCAATCGCAGCAGCGGATCGACGTTACGAAGCGGAACATGAGACCAAAGATTTGGCATCCGCTTCGCAGGCTGCAGCCGCCGCAGCCTCGCCTCAGAAGCCGAATTTCCACGGTGATCTGCTCTACGCTGTCGAAGCTATTGAGCGAAAGTCAGGTATAGCATACGACCATTCAGCTTCGTCAAGCTCAGTTCACACCCCTGAGAAGCCTGGACCGAAGCCAGGATTGTTCGCTACTAGCCCCAACCTGGCCAACGGAACCCTCCAACATTGGTGCGGTTTGGGCCTACCACCACCAGGATTAATGGAGCACTTCGATAATACGTCCACTGACAGCGTGTCTACCACCGAGAGCTGCGCGGTGACCACCCATGACCCTCTATGCTACGTACCTCCGCCCTATCCGAGTCAGCATATGCGATCGAGTCCCGTTGGAAGCCTGAAGAAGCATAGAGCCGGCGAGGAGGACATCTGCGATTTCCAAAATGAAACGAGCAAAGCTGGCATGGATCCACATGCCGCTGTCCTTGATCAGTCGCCATGGTCAGATCTGCTGTTCGATAGTGCTATACACATGAAGCTTACAGCGCAGCCTCTGCCGCCAGCTAAACCTCGACCGTCCTCCGCCGTCGATGCTGAGCTGAAGCTTACCAAAGAGCCGCTGACACCGGATAAATTACGAGTGCTCGCACCAGCAGAGATACCCCTGCCAGAAACCCCGTTCCCAGCATCAGGTACCTTCGATCTTCCAATCCGGTTGAAGAAGGATCGTTCTCCACTCAAAGAAGCGGAAGCCTCTAGAAAAGATCTAGAAATTGTAGGCGAAGTCAAACGCTTGGAACCTCCATCCAACGCGGCGCAACTCCCAGTCTTCGATGAACCATCCACTCCCCCAAAACAGAAGAAGAAAAGGTCGCCCAGACGTAAGAAATCGAGGAAATCGCTCAAGAAGCTATCACCTTCGAGACAGGAAGCCCGGATCCTCGCCGAGACGTCCGGGAACTCGGAGAAGCAGTACTCATACTCGCAGATCGTCAAGGGTGATCGTCAGGTCGATACGCTTAAAACAAACATCAAAGATCTCGAAGGCGGCATCATCACTCATAAAGACTCGCATTCCCCAGCCGCACCTCAAGATACTGGCCTCCCAAGGATTGAGATGGAGCGGTGGGACGATGAAGCTAAAGCTGCGGTGGCGAAGCATCTGACGAATGTGATTTACGACCTTGAGCGGCTGGCTGATAAGGAGAACGCGGCTGCGCAGGATGAGGATGTGGAGATTGCTTGAATACGGTACGTGCAATGGGTGTGTGGATTACGATATTATAGACTACTGGCATCCTCTTTCCTGGACATTGTATTGTGGACGTTGGGACACAGTGTTGTTGAGGGCATAAAGTTTTTGGGTGCTGCATTGATATCAGGGCATCCTTCGTTAGAAGGGCAGCTCTATTTTCAAGTTTTATCGGTCATTCATTAGTGTGGATGGCAGAACGGAAAAGGTATTGCTGCCGTGATGGCTTTCCTTTAGTAGAGATAGCAATAGCGTAGCATGAATCCATCGCAGACATCTCTACCTCGGATACTCTCTTCTGATATATCGCCCTTCCAGCACCCATCTACATCCATCAACATCTCCTCCACGGCGCCACTCCCCCATCGCAGACCCCATACCAAGCAACGAAATGCCTTTCCATCAACCAGACAAATAGCTCCTCAACCATCTCCTCAACCGCTTCCCCTTAACCTCTTAGTCCCCCACATTTCCCGTCATCCCATAATTACTTAAACACTCCTAGCGCACCTGATACTCTAAATCTTTCCTATCAGTTGAAAGTCATGGATAGGGCGGAGCGGAACCCTATTCGAGAATGAATGAGAATTGAGATATACTCGTAAGTTTGGGGAGTAGGACGGAGGAGGGTCGGTAGGGGAGTGGGTGAGGTGGGG
>JAABUS010003251.1_pt1 | contig 27003 bp, 32 predicted proteins | sample 5560161 | NCBI WGS metagenome assembly JAABUS01 (sample SAMN10711885, study PRJNA513376) | rock metagenome | isolation source: Antarctica rocks | place: Antarctica: Victoria Land, Trio Nunatak nord | collected 2016-01-04
CTTTCATTCTATGAAAGTCTCTTTGCAAATGACTGAATATTTCTCTTTGATTGTTCATCATTTATCATTTTCAGATCAACGATCAAAGCAAATAAGTTAATCAGAATGTTAAGTAATATCTTCATTTTTTTTGTTTGTATATGCAGAATGACTGATTCAAGTGATTATCAATAATTCAATTTGCTGACAATAATGTCTTGTCTTCAATCATTTTCATGATTCTTTTCTTCATGAACAAAGACTTTCATTCTTATATGAACTTTAATTCTGACATCATTGAGTATGAAAGCATTTGCAAACGTCTGCAAGTCACTTGAACAGAAGATATATTTAATCACATGAATAAAACATTGATTTTCGCTTGCGAAGCTTTGATCAAAACATGAGAGCAAATGATGAATCAAGCTAACAAGCATAGAAAGAAAATTAATTATAAGTTTGAATCAAAGATGTTTCTGAATGATCAAAACATTATTATCATGAAATCTTTCAAAAAATTGAATGACAAGATGCTTGAATCATTTCAAATCATTAACTTAATTAACTTATTTTATAAATTGAAACTATCAAAGACTATGCATATACATGATGTATTTTATTCAAATCTTTTATGTTTTGTTGTTAATAATTTTCTGTCTGATCAGAAGAATGAGTCATCTGAGTTAATAATAATAAATAATGAAGATGAATGAAAAAGTGATGATATATTGAACTTTCAACACTATAAAAGATGACTTCAATATCAAGTTAAATGAAAGAGTTATGACAATGATTTAAATTGATATAACGCTGATGATGATGAATTTATGAATGCTTAAGAAATGATGAATGACTTTCATATTAAATATTCAAGAAAAATACGCTAAGAAACAATATTCATGCAAACATGAATAGTCAAAGAAAGAAATACTGTTATGATTCTAGTCTTCATTTATTCTTCATTTAATCTTCATCTGATTTTATTCTGATTAAGTTTAGTGAGAATCAAAGCTAGTCATGATGTCATTAGAACTTTGCATCATATGTGTAAAACATTAATCATATTGAGCTTAATACAGAGTTGAGAAACATACATAAGAATTGAGTTCTTCTCTTTTAAATACTTTTCTTTCTTAGCATTTATTTATTAGTTAAAGAACATTCATATAACTCACTTTATGCTGATTTTTAACAAACTTCATGAACTTAATAATATTTTTTAAAAACTTCTGAAAATTCATGATGATTTTAAAAATAAAATGAAGATTTTCATTTCATTGTGAAATCACTGCTTTAAGATTACAATATTATCATGTATAATATAAAATCATTTGTTTTTTTGAAGTATTAATTGATTTAAAAGTAATTTCAATCAAATAAATATAATAATATTAATAATGCTGTTTAATTAACTTGCAGTTTAATAATAGTATTAAATATCATTCATTATTATGTAGCATTCTTGATTTCTTTTCAATGTTCAAAAAAATAATCAACTTTAAATTTAATTATTCATGTTTAAATATTTTTACAAACATGTTAATTGCATAATTGAAACTGAATCTTGAACATAAATATAAATAACAAAGCTGTCAATTTCTTGCTCTGATTAATTATAATGATTCATGAAAACAAACAATCATTAAATAATTCTTCATGCATGCATTGAATGAAGAAATTGAACATTTCTTTGAATTTTAATATAACAAATGAGAAGTAAATTGAAAAAATTATTATCATGTTAATAATATTTACAGTCATAAAAAGAAGCATCTTCAGTGCATTAATATTGAAGACAGCATCTGTTTTCATTATAAAGTCATTTATAAATCTTTTAAATAATTTTTATTGATATTTATTCAATAAAAATATTTGCTCAATGTTTTTTTGAATTGAAATATCAATATCATTCAATGAATAAAAATATCAAATTCAAATGATGAACATTGAATTATTAAAGACTGACAACGAGATTCATCTGTACGTGATGTCGACTACGAATCTTTTGATTCTATTCTGTGTTTGAATAGAAGTCAAAAGAGTCAAGAAATCTTAATTCAACGCAGTTTGAATGATGTTAGAACATTGCGTGATCAGAAAAGTCATCGTGCAGAGTTTTCACCCACGCGACAACATTTTTCCTAACAGTCACAATCGATCTACGAAGAAGATTAATGACATGTCGATGTCAGTAAGAGATGAAAAGATACTACTAGTGAAAAAGACAACTCAGATGAAGAGTCTGCAAGTTGTGACTACAAGTGATCAAAGAATTTGCAACTCGTCGACTGTGTCAATATTGAAACGTCTTCATTACATCAACAGTGTCGTTGAGTAATTGATGAAAAGATATCAGATAGAATAGTCATTTCAAGTATTGAGAGACGTGACTACAGTGCTCGAAGAAGTAGTGACTTGTCGATCACGCTGATATACTGAGAGAGCTTGAGTTCATCTTCTTTACTTGACGTCAAGTCATTCATCTATTCACGTGAAAAATCGAGAGCTCAAGAGAATGATCAGAACGCATTCTCTTTTATTGATCAGAGTCAAACATCGAACGATTGCGATTGCACATTTATACTAACAGTTCATTCAACGTCTACGTGACACAAGTCAAATCAAGAGAAGAAAAGAGTTACTCAGTACAATCACACTCTATCTTTCTATCGTGTGCATCTCTCTTTCATCACATATTTCTCTGCTCAATGAATGACAATCATTGAGTAAGAGAACACAGCTCTACGTACGTTACAATCACAAGCATCACGAATGCAAAGAAAACGTCTTTCATCTTTGAATCGAGAATCGAATCGAGACATCGTTGTATAGAATATCGTCAATGAAGAGCAGAGCAAAGACGATGCATCATAATCAAACAGCACAGACACTCTCATCAAGAGTTTACTCGAGCGTCACGCGCTGAATAGAAGCTATAGATTCATTACTTGATAACACAGTGTCAATCTCATTGTTTCGACTGCGCAAAGCAGTCGTATAGACGACGAGTGATTTTCTCCCTCAGAGAATTTTGTTCACTCGATATAAGTAGCATAAAGTTTCTCATGAATCGAGTCTAAATTGATGTCACAAGAATGTATGAATTACAATTACAATTATGATTATTAAAATATTGAAGTAATTCTGTGCTAATTTTCTCTTTGAATTAAGTAATAGAAGATATCAAATTTTAGTACTTCTTTTTGAATAAATGAAATTTTTGATCATTATTTTTAAGAATATTTTCTAGCACATGCTCAGAAGTTCAATAAATGAGCTTGCTTAAGCAATTTATTTTGATCATTTCAATTGTTTTTACATGCTTTATATCATGATTCTAGTCTTACTAAATTTATTCTCACTTTGTCACATCAACTAATCTTTATTAAATCTAGACTAACTTGATGTCATCTGTGTAAGATATCAACTTTTTCAAGTTTAGCATAAGCTGAGAAACACACATATGTAATCAACTTCTTTTTTGTAATTATTTTACTTTCTTAGCATTTATTTATTAGTTAAATGACACTTTTATGATTTACTTTAAATCAATCTTTAACACTTTAACTGATGTTTTTTATAAGTTTCATAAAAAAGAGAATTGATAATAATATCATGATTATAAGTCTGATCTTATACTTTCAATATTCATGTTTTATTCTCAGCATCATGATCAAGAGATTAATAATTGATAAAGTAATGTCATTTGCAATCTTTGACTTTGATCTTAGTGAGTTTCTGCTTGTGATTTATACTGTTGTCTTTGCTAGCATGATCATTGAGTTTTCAATAATTTTTGATATTGATCTTGTGATGTATGCATGAATAATTTCTTCTGTCTTTTTTGCAGAACTCGATGACTATCTGAAACTTCTGACTGAAAGTGTAGTTTTGTAGTCTTTTGTATGTCTCACTAGATATGTTGAAAAGTTCGTCTTCAGTCGAAGATTCTAGATGAATCAAGAATATTCTATTGATTGCTCGCTGAACGATGAATATGAGACTAGAGTTCAGATTGAGGTGAAATTATCATATGATAGGCATAACGACGACGACGTGAAGATAGATAGATAGATAAATAGATAGATTGTTTGAGAAGAAGATTGACGAAGCTTGAAAGTAATACTGAATGAGCGATGTGATAAATAGTTTATGATGGAAAATCTACCTGTATTTGTTAGTAGACTACATCTAAATGAAGGTAGATTTCGCCTTTAGCGAAAGTGATGCTTCGCAATGTGCGCTGTTAAATGACGTTCTCAAGAGCTTTCGAGGAAGACGTCTACCATTTAGTAGATGTCTCTCTATGATGTCTCCCCGCCAGCGCGTTGGGGAAACCCCTACTATTTGGTAGGTGCCTCCCCATCGCCTTACCCCGCGAGCGCATTGGGATAACCCTACTATTCAATGGGTGCTTTCCCATCGTCTTCCCCAGCGAACGCACGGGGGAATTTCCTACTATTCAATAGGTGCTTCCCCATCGCATTTTTCGGCGAGCGCATTGGGAAAAGGTCAGCCAGTTTGATAGAGGCTCGTCAGCTACACTGCCGCTAGGACCTACACCGTCGGTAGCGCTGAGCATAGGTGGGCACAGGGAAGTTGCTGGGGAATCCAGGCAGATTCGCCTACGCAAGGCTCTGCCTAAGGTTCGGGCGGGACGGGCCACAGAGCCGCACTAGACCTACCCGAGCATCGTGCGGCTGAAAGTTCTGTGATCCCCGCCGAGTTCACTCTGATAGGGAACGCAATTCGAAGCATTGAATTCGACCGGTTCAGAGCTATAAGGACGCCTTTCAGAGTAGATCGAGCAGTCAACATGTGTAAGTAGATTCATGCAGGGAAAGGACTACTACTAGGTGGGCGGTCAACCGACGCATTGAACCTTTCCAACTGTTACGATCCTAGCTACGCACCTATGTTGGTAGCTATGTTGATGGCTATGTTGATGACTATCGCCGGCCGCTCGCCGCTAGGCTATAGAATTGTTCCGAGACCAACCCTATTCAGGGTTAGCTTATGTTCTTCTGAGTCATATAGATAGTCGACTCTTTCCTTCTAAATACTTTTCTTCCTTAGCATTTATATACTCGTTACATTACACTCATATGACTCGCTCTATGCTGACTTCTAACATCAATCTCATTTTCTCAACTAAGTTCACACATCTTTCGATTATTTTTGCATTGTTGAAGCCGTTGCATCATGCTCTGAAATTCGACTTCTCTCAATGTTTCTCATATGCGATATTCGTATATGAGAATCAGAGCGAATATGTGCATATATTGACTATCTAGTAGAAGTATATATCTTTGATAGAGCATATGAATGAAGAAAAGAAGTGAGCGAAGAATAAATACTCATTCACTAGCTTCAAATAAATGCGAAGATTACTAATCACATGAGTAACAGTACTGTTCTCTGTTTCGTACTGTTCTTTATTTTCAACATGCAATTGCATGCAGTGTAGTCTTCTAAACAGACTCAGTGATGTTGCATGATAAGAATTCAGCACTTGAGAATCTAATTAATTCGCTGAGTGATTTCACATGTCAAATCACAGCTTTTTAGTGATAGGATTGAATTTCACTGTTCTGTCGATCTCTTTGATTTTCGCCTTCAAATCTTGCTCATCGCAAACTTTGTGATGCATCATATCGTTGATCAAATTTGTGCACTTTCAATGAGCTCATCAGTTCAATTTTTCGACGATTGCATTGAATAATATGATTCAAAACATGATTTAATCATGATGTATTCTGTCTTTGTTCTTGATGCTGTCTTCTTGCAGAAGTTTGATCACTGTTTGTTGATTCATTGAATCAGAAGTGAAGTTCACTGTTGAATTCTAATTGTGACATCTGTACATGTTTGCTTCAATGTTTACATCAAAATCATGACTGTGAATCTCAATCTACAACTCATCATGACATGATGCATGCAGATGTCAGCTCTGATCTATCAAACAAATTATTAAACGACTCAATGAATTGATCATTCAGCTAATTATCTAATCATTTACTTGAATCAATTGTTGACTATGTAGAGTGCTTAGTAGAGAATTATGAAGAAAGTCATGAGAGATGTCATGAAGAGTGTTCGACAGAAAGTCACGAAGAAAGTCATGTAGATAAACGAGTAGATAGATGAGCATGCTCAATGACAGATAGATAAAAAGTTGTGAAGCATACTATGAAGTAAAGCATGAAGCGAATGATGCATGTTTGAACGCGTTGCATAAAGTCTGCTTTCAAGCATCTTTGAAGCATGTATTACAGTATGTTTCAAAGCGAGTAGACTGAGAAGTAGATGAACAATTAGATAGCTGAGTAAATAGCTGAGCATGTAAATAAGTTAGTAAGTAGAGTGATGAGCAGATAGACGAGTAGAATTACAGATGAGTAAAGTACAAGCATGTAGAGTGATAAGTAGAATGATGAGCATGTAGAATGCAAAGAACGAAGATGAAAGTTTTGCAGATCAATTCAACTCTATAAAGTGAAGATTTGAGCAAAACATGTAGTTTGATGTTAGAACTTACTCGACAAGATATTAAATAAGATCATGATTAGATAATCATTAGATAATCAGAGTTTCGAAGTGATCACTCTGATCACTTGATTCAGAAGTAATCACAGTGAGCATGATGAGCATGATGCTCATCTTGCTCACATTGCTTGAGAATGATCAGAGTGATCATTCAAAGCAGAGATGAATTGACATGAATCTTCTATGTTTATATAACGAGAGTTATTTCTTCTAGATAGAAGCTTCGTGCTCAACTCATATAATAGTCAATACAGTTTATTGTCTTAGCTATTCTCAGATCTTCTGTCTAGTGATTAGTACATTACTAAACAAATCTCTGTTTATATCTTGTGTTGTTAAAGAAACAATCATTACACAGATATGCAATGAATTTTATCTTTGATCATGATTTAGCTGTTAAACAAATCATTCATTATTTAGTCAAAACTGCTCAATTGAAACTTTAATATGAATTTTTCAAAGTGAAAAAAGTTGAAAAAGCTGAATTTTTTAAATATATTCATTCAGTTTATGCAAATTGCTTGAATTCTTGAAAATTTATCTTCAACTATATGTTTTTTCTATAAAATAAATCAGTTAGCTGAAGTTTCAAACATCAATAATGCATCAGTATGTCATCTGTTGAAGCTAAATATGTCGATGAATGTAATGCAGTCAAAAAAGTCATCTTTCTGATTCAAGCATTGAAAAAAATGAGATATGATGATTTAAATATGAATTCAACTATTATTTTAACTGACAATTAAAAGTATGCTTAAGTCTGTGCACGTTTCAATCTTGTGCACATTCTAAACTTGATTAGTCATTCATTCTATTTTTATCATTATTCAATCATCATTCATAGAATCAAATTGCAATTAACGTAGAGAGTTGTCAATATTTATATGAAGCTTTTGAGCTATAGAATCAATCATCAAATCACTTAGAAGCTTTGTTTTGACTTGACTTTCTTTTCATCTTCTCAATAGAAACAAAATCAGTGAATTGCTGTACTTTCATCTTTTTAGACTTCTTCTTTTGCTCTTTCTGAAGCTTTTTAGTCTTCAGCTTTTGCTTCTGAATTAGACGTTGTTGCTTCAATTTCTTCGTTCGTAGCTTCTTTTTTTGCTTCACTTTCTTCTTTTACTTCATTTTCTTTTTTTCTCATTTCATCTTTCTTTCAGCTATTAAACGCTGTTTCTCTAGCTTTCTAAGCTTTCTTTGTTTCTTTTCATTCGTCTTTTGAATAGTAGTTTGCTGTTTCTCTTCAATTCTTTGAATTTAATGATCATGAATCATCTGAATTCTATTAAAACTAAAAAACATTCTCTTTGTCTCACTATTAACTTTTAGATTGTCAAATAAAGACTTTTCACGTCGTCTGCAACTTCACTCAATACGTACTGTTCATTGAAGATTTTCATTTTCTGCTTTCAGAAAAGCAACATCTGTAGTAAGCTTTTTCATCATATTGTTCAACTTATGAACTTTCGAATCAATTACTTTTTCTACAACTGACTTCATTAATCATTGAATTATTCTTCAATCAGCTTTGAACAATGCTGAAGAAGAAGAATGACTTGAAACAGATTTAGCCTTCGATTTAATCTGCTTTATGATCTGTGATGAATTGAAAGACTGCAATTTCATCTTTTTCATTCACTTTTAATGTTGACAGACGTGAAAGCAGCTTGATGTGCAAATCAAAATAGATCAAAGAAGTCTCTTTTTGATATTCAAGAAAGTTCTTGACTCTTAAAGATTCAGTCATTCAAATTTTGCAAGTAGTAATTGGTCAAAGAATTGAATAAGCTGACATTCAAAGATTGAAGATGATGAGTAGAATAAGAAGAATATAAAGTCATGAGCATCTTGTTCTGCTCACATCAGTCAAGAAACTTCATGTTGATATGACTGTCATGCTCGTCAATGAATAGAAGATGATAATCGCGAAAATTTCTGGCTTTTGACCTCGTATTTCGATCAAATACGATAGTGAGTCAAAAGTAGATCAATTCATCGTTAGTTCAGTCAGTAGCGAAGAAAGCAAAGAAGCAGAATTGCTCTTTGAAGTCATATTCAGTAAGTCAGCTATTCTGAATATTGTTTGATTTCGCCTGATAAATGATCAAAGAGAATATATAGATCAGATTTATGCAAATGATTGCAATTGTTACAAAGCATGTCGACATTGAATAGAGTTTAGTCAATAGACTCTAGAAATTTCGATATGTGAACAAGAAACAGCGATGTTTCAAATCAAAATATGCTGAAACATTTCATCTATTCGAGCTCTAGCAAATCGACTACTTCGTTTCTTTGTTCAATCTATTATAGATACAGCTCGAAACTGTCTTCTTTCTTCTGTATTCTTAGTTTCCTAGTTAGAGCTATCTTTATTGATCAAACATTTTATTCAGCTACGCACTATCTCGCTGCAGTGTGATTAGATTCTAGGCATGATCTCAACAGCAATCAAGATGATTCATTCTCTATTGTTATCTTGATCAGCACTCAGCAATTTGTCACTGTCTAGATGCTTTAAACTAAAGACTCTTCAAGTCTTTTGAAGCAGTTCAAGTAGAAAGTTTTTTCGTTCATATTGTATGTGTTTGAAGAAAGAATCTTATATTCTTCGATTTTTTGCTTTATTTACCTCATATTAGTATGAAATTAAACGTAATGAAGGCACTTACTAGGTCAAAATAAAGCTGATATTGATATGCATTATTGACTTTTTTTCGCTCTAGATCAGCTTCTTGTAGAAACTTTGACTGCAATATATCTGAATGACGTCAAACGAACTCATAGAATCAGTTTTTGCCTGACTGTTTTCCAGATATATTATATGCAAAAACGCGAATCATTGCATTGAAAGAAAGTATATCACGCTCGATAAGCTTGATGATATAGCGAATAAGCTCTTTTTCTTGTTGGTTTGAAAGAATTGACGTCGTTTGCTTGCTTTTCTTCATCGAGATCGTTATACTTCTATGTCGTCGTGACAGTGTGATTCGATTGATATTGAATTTCTTTGCAGTAGCAGTGTAGTTAAATGAGTCTTGCAAAGCTAAATCAGCAAGCGCTGCTTCAATTGAAGTCATATTGAATTTGTAATTGATTTTTGAAGAAAGATGAAAGTAGTAAAGTGAGGTGTGCACGAGATCAAAACGTGCACGAGCTCGAGCATACTTCTAAGCGACTATAAAAATGAGTAGCAATTTTGTCAATCATCTTCGAGCGAAGCACATTGATACATCGTATTACTATGTTTGAAACAAGGTAGAAGAGAAAGCAATCAGATTGAAATATATATTCATTGATCAAATGATAGTCGATGATCTTATCAAGTCTCTGAACTCAGGCAAATTTCTAAGATTCAGATCAGTCATGAAACTAGCTTCAAGAATCGAAGTTAACCCCGTCGAGTATGACGTCGGCGAGTAAAAGAGCATGAATATACAGTCAGTAGAAGATCTGAATAGCTTTGTATAGAGCTTCAATTCCTAAGAGGGAGTGTTGGAAACAGGGAACAGTACGGAACAGGGAACTGGGAACAGTACTGTTACCCCTGTGGTTAGCAATCTTCGCATTGATCCGGATTGATCCGGCGCTAGCTGATGGGTATTTACCCTTCGCCCACTTCTTTCCTTCATCCATATGCTCTACCAGATATATATACTCTACCTACTAGATAGTTATATGCACATATTCGCTCTGACCCTCATATACCAATACGATCATCATGTCGAAACTCATGATGGTATGGAGCTTATGTGCGATACACATGAGAGTGTGACGGGTAAACTTTTCGCGAATGGCGCGTTGCATTCGCATTGGATGGGGGACGTACATATGTCGTGGGGTTGCATGCGCATCCCCGAGCAGGTTGGTAGGGGGCAGAGGCCGGGGGCAATTCTCGACGTATGTAAGTACATATTACAGTATCTTTCTACTAGTGATCATTGCACGTGTCCGTTGTTTGCTCACTCTGTTGCTTCTACAGCTCCCTATACCGCACCGGTACCCTATCCCTCGACAACGTATGAACCAATCAATCAATCAATCAATCAATCAATCGTTTTGACAAAGACGGCTTGAAAGACTTCATCTCTGTGATCACACTGAGCTCAGATGACTCGACACGAATCTCTTTTGTCTATATAACGACAATTATTCGTTCAATCGAATAGAAGCTTTGTGCTTAACTCATGTATCGAGTTCCAGTACGAGTATAGCGAATACAAGCCTGCAATTATACTTCTAGTCGATTCTGACAAATTAAGCCTCTTTCCCCCTAGGGCTTTTATATTCTGAGAAGACACTTCGGCCCACCTTCGCTCTCACCTGAGTGGGTACTCACTAGAATCTCGTTCTTCTTGTCCTTAGCACCCCCTAAGAAGACCCCGATGGCGACCTCAAACTCTTCAGCCTCAACAGACGACTTGGACTCTGCCAACTTCTGGAAACTCGAACACGCCAACCAAGCCTACTGGGACACCTACCTCTCCACCCGCCCCGCCTACCAGGCTTCCAACTTCTACACCCTCATGTACGACTACCATGCCTCGCACTCCCTCTCCCCCACCCCTTCTTTCGCAGTCGCTCACGACATCGGCACCGGCCCCGGCCAAGTCGCCGCCCAGCTCGCCTCACGTTTCGCTCACGTGGTCGCCAGCGACAACAACGAGACCAGCCTCGACGAGGCTCGCAGGCGTCTCTCGGCAACCTCCGCCGCCGGACGAGCATCGTTTGCATTGTCCACCGGCGAAGCCATCGCATCGCACTACTCCGCCCAATCGGCCGATTTTATCGCTGCGGCGGAGTGCTTCCCGCTTATGAATGCGAAGGTGGCGCTGGCCGGTTTTGCAGCGCTGCTGAAGCCCGGTGGCACGCTGGCGATTTGGTTCTACGGCCGGCCGCATTTTGCAGAGGGGGAATATGCAACCAAATGTCAGCCACTGCTGGACGCCATCATGGATCATCACTTTGGCATGGTGATCAAGGGGAGTGGTCCAGACAGGAAGGCGGGGTGGAAGAGGGCGGCGGACGGGATGGCTAGTTGGTTGGATTATATATGTTTTCCCGCGGAGATGTGGAAGGATGTGCAGAGATGGAAGTGGAATCCGCAATTCAGCTTGTCATTCTTCGGGCCTGAGGCTTGCGATTTTGAGATTGAGCCGGTGAGCTGTGAGGGGGAGCAAGATAAGGTTATCGAGGAGGAGAATTCGGAGTTCTGGAAGAACAGGTGGGATGCTGAGGGATTGAGGAGGTTTGTGGGTGCAAGTTTTCCACCGACGGCGAAGGGGGTGCAGGGTGAAGATTATGGACTTGTTGAAAGTCTTTATGGGGAGTTGACGGAAGCGATGGGGGGCAACGGGGCAGTCAGGGATTTCACGTGGCCAGCTGTGCTGATTCTTGCTGCTCGGGCGAATTCGTGAAGCTTGAGGAAGAGATGGAGACTTGGGAGGATGGATACGGCGCTCCCAAGTGTTCAATGGGCTGTATACCTGGGAATAACATTCCAATGGAAGTATCAGACTACATTTACGAGATGGCTTTGAAGTAAGTAGTAACGGTGGAAGCCGGCATGCATAAGAGGGAAAGGGAGTTCTGGGGAAAAGTGCCAGCTCATAACAGGCTTCCATATACCAGCTCTAATGCTTCCCGTTGGATGCCTGCCTGAACACGTTTCTATCACAGGTCATTCAGAATTAAATCCACCGCCTGCTCTGCAAGTGCGTAGAGAGTGGCCTGCGGATGTCCGCCAATCGCAACCGGGAGCACGCTGGCATCAACGACACGTAATCCATGCACACCGTACACGCAAAGATCTGTACCCACAACTTGACCCATGGCCGCCGAGCCTGCACTATGATGGTGTGCCATGCCTGTGGCCCTGATCCGAGCATCGATCTCGCCATCAGTAGAGTTGGTGGTCAAATTGGAGAACCCAGGTGGAGCAACTTCGGTTTCGATAAAAGACTTACCCGCCGAGGTCTCCGAAAATGCTTGGAGAACACGGCGTGTACCATAGATCAGGGCAGTGCGATCAACGCTCGTGGTGTAGTAGTTTGAGTCGATGACCGGCTTGTCAGTAGCCGAGTTGGAAGCGATGCTAATGCAGCCGCGCGAGGTGGGAAGGAACAGCATCACAGAAGTGGTTATGTACGACCCATCCATTGGAATGCCTGGCGTGCCAAGCGTACTGTAGACAGCGACTGTCTCGACATGACATCGGCCGGGTTCCAGGAGTGAGCGGGTCGAAGCCACTACTTTCCCTGCAGTTTCGTCTTCCTGTAATGCTTGTTTTAGAAGATCGATTGGTACTGCTTCGTTTATTGCCCAATCAGTTGGGAAGCCCTTGAAGAGAGCCGGGTTCGTTAAGAGCGGACTGCCTAAAGCGAGGCCCCTCTCTGCGTCTCGAAGTTTCCAAAGCTGATAAAGAGCAAAATGATCAAAAAGGTTTTTCCCCACCTCGGAAGCCTCGTGAACCAGGGGGATATTGAACTTGGATAGCGTATCTGCCGGTCCAATGCCTGAAAGCATTAAAATCTGTGGTGTTCGCAATGCACCGGCCGATATGATGATCTCCTTTCGCGCGGAAAATTGTCGACCGTCGACAAGTTCAACCGCTGTAGCCACTTGATATCCGGCATTATTCTTGGAAAAGAGCACACGCTGTACAGTAGCGTTGATTATGACCTGTACATCATCTAACTTGTACACAGCTTGCGTAAATTGACGTTGACCATTATACCAATTTTCGAGAAACTCCGAGATTCCTACTAGAGAACCCGAGGATGGATCGGGATTGACTTTGACTCCAAGTTCGGTCCAAGCATTGCGGATAGGCTCACGGAGTGGGTATCGACGTTCGGGATCACTGGCTGACACGGAGGTGATATGCATAGGGCCATGAAGACCGTGTTGTTCAGGATCTGCTGTGGAATCGGTGAAACCCTCCGACTTGCGCATGTATGGCAGCAATCCTTTGTAGCTCCAGCGTGCATCGCCCACCACATTCGCCCAACTGTCGTAGTCGGTAGCGTCCCCTCGAATCCAACCTCCGTAATTTATCAGGCTGCTACCACCAAGACCCTTTCCAGAGTTGATTATGTGAACACGATCCCCGGTAGCAGGTTGAGGTGCCGTCGGATACGTCCAGTCCAAGTCTGAACCAAGAAGAGCAAACCCTCCCATAGGCGTGAGGATATTGGGGTTATCTTTGGGATCAATACCGGCCTCGAGAACGAGGATTTTGAGAGAGGTATTGTTTTGGTGAAGACGTGATGCCACAGTGCATCCAGCAAGGCCACCGCCGACGATTATAACGTCAACTTCTGAGCTCGTCATACCGAAGATGTTCACGTGAGGAGACGGAAATGTTCTGGCGCTCGATTTCCAGACAGAGAGGTATAGAAGAGAGGAGAAGAAAGTCACGAACCGAGGTTACCAGTCAATAGTTGCCTAGAAGTCCAGAAATAAAAACCTCATATGTACCTGGGTATGCATTTGAGGGTCGCACAGGCAGATACGGTTGCGTTCAGTTCCTACATGTGTATTGTGTGGGGAATAAGAGATATTGGTCGTCTGCTTCCTGTTCACAGAAGTTTCACTATGTGCGGCATAGTGTGTAAACACGTACGACTCCAAGTTCATGTACCGCATGTTTATTTCATAAAATACATAAAATACACAGAACACATGCAGGGCTTGTAATAGGGAGCAACTGCACTGTGTGCGACCCAGCTTACTGTGTTAGAGCTACCTCAAGTCTTACAACACTCGCATTAGTCTCCGGCCTATCGTCCTGGCTTACGCGTTTACTGTATGCACCGTCCATCTCGAATGTTGCTTTCTATTCCAGCCCAGCACCCCCGGACAGTTCTTTAGACCGAATATGGCTCCAGGGCCTGCCACAAAGCGCCCATGGACTCCCGCTATCTACGCGGTAAGGTCGATGGGGTGGATGGGGTGGATGGGTGGAGCACTTTCACTGTTGTGGCACAAACGGGACCCGTACGGCGCTCTGATTGCCCCAAATCTCCGTTGCATGGGCCGTCGGAGGCGTACGGACATACCTACTACGGAATACTTGCTGATCAATCGCTTTCGCCATGCTGAGCGCTACTTTGCTCTTACACATCTCCATAGCCCCCCGGTCCGGCTGGGCCAAGGAACTTGGACGGGTTGATGCACACTGGAGAGTTGAATGCGACCACCATCCGACTACATGCTCCTAGCCGGTTCTTTTCGTGAATCGTAAGGTTGCACTCACACATGACGCTTCCTGGGCGAGTTGCAGCAGCTGAGGGTATGGTATGTGCTGCCCGCGACCGTTTGAACGATCGGCATGCGTCGGAGACAAAGAGGAGACATGCTTCTGCATATGCAGCGGCCGGGTTCAACTATCCATCATACGTTAGATGGTCACTGATGGACTGATTCTCTGGTAGGGTGCGGGGCCGGTGTAGCTGGACTCTGATTCTTCTTGTTTCTTCTCCAGGCAGTAAGGCGTGAGCATCTTGGATACTCGGAATTTTCCCGCCTACTCTTTCAAACAGACATGGCCAGCAAGAAAGGGTACTCAAGGCTCTATACCGTAATCCCACAATTTTCCGGGCAAGATAGAGACTACCTCCCATCCACGAAGCGACGACTTTCCAATCATGCTGTGGCTTACTTTCTACTTGTTCTATCAAATATCTTTTTGTTTGGCCTCTGGCTGAAAGGCTCCTCTGTAAAGCAGATAGCGGAATCCACAGAGTGCATCCGTCCCCAACTGACATTTTGTACGTTTTCTCTCCTCTTTCCGCTACAAAAAACAAATTGCGGAAATTGAGTGTCAAAACAAGCACCTGCGAAGAGTATAATCCGCTACGAGAGGAAAAGGTTGATGAGGGATATCGATCACAATATCTTTACCGGCGAGCCACGTTCCGAACACGACGCCGCATGGCGAAAGCTGATAGAACCCATGACCACCAAAATCTCCAACGAGGATTACGCCCAGGCCAACATAGGAGACACTCTTAGATTTGGGGATGGCTCCGGCTACGTTGCAGAATTATCGGTGTACCACGAACTCCACTGCATTAGACGCATTCGCCGTCATCTCTATCTCGACCACTACTATCCCACCATGTCCGCCGACGCTGACGAGCTCAACAAAGAAAAACTACACATCGGTATATTTCTTTCTCCCTCTTTTCTACGTCCATTGCCCAGCATTACCTACACATACGTGTACGAGCTCTTCTCTAATGGTGCCATTCGTCTAGATCACTGTCTCGAATACTGGCGCGAGGCAGCCATGTGCCGTGGCGACGCCACACTGGCATCCATGTTCTGGCGCGACGGCCTACCAACCTCTAGAGTCTACAGCGAGCATGAATGTGTGGACTGGAAAGCGCTGGATGTGTGGGCGAGAGCGAACATGGTGGATGCAAGGAACCTGACGGCTTTGGTATGTTGAATTTTCTTATTTTACAATTTTCTTCTTCACCGCCGCAGCATGCATTCACTAACAAGAGGTACGTAGGATCAAACACACCGATTCGAGCTAAAGACTACGTCAGAGGGGAAAACCGTACAGATTGTGGATGGGGCGGAAGTGCATCCCTAGATTGTTGTTTCCACTGCTCCTGTTTGCAAACACAAGTAGCCAAAATGCTCTTGCTGGGAGTCTTTGCCGTATCAAGTGCGATATCATCACTCGGTCTTGATAGCTTCAAACAAGGAATATACGACATATCATGAACTTGCGTTACTATGTAAATACATCCGAAATCATGTTACAATCCCAGTGTCGCTCGAGTTTGCCCATCTCTCCGCGAACTCAAAGACCTCTCCATAATCCCGACACTTCTTGTCCTGTCCCCATCCATTCGTCGTGTGGTTATCGTACGACACCACCTCCAAATTTGTGTCGCTAGCACACATGATGCCTCGCCGGAGGTAATCAAAGCAGTGGCGGATATGACGAGTCTCGATGCGGGCGCCGAAGAGTTCGGGCTCAGAGGCGAGAGAGCCATCAAGGAGGGCTTGGTAATTCGAGCGAGCGACGTAGTAGGCGACCAGAACGGCGTGCTGGGTTGTGAGAAGACAAGTGAGCCAGCCACGGAAGGCGAAAGGAAGGCTTTGGGTGGCAAAAATGTGCAAAAAGGGGAAGTGGAAAAGGAGAGCGTGCGTACCAGACAGTGCAGCTGGTGGAAGACTGCGATGCCGGAGATGAAGGGCGCCAGCTCGGGATGATGGATGAAGCCTCTCCCCACCGGGACCGTGGCGGCCCAGGCGGATTCGGACTCGAGAGTCGGGCTTTGGGAAAAGGTCAGGTTGTGTTGCCATACTTGGTGGATTTCGCCGGGAGGCGCTGGGTCTCCCCCGGAGCGTTGGGTGAGCAGGTATGTATGTGTCTGAAAGTCTAGGGGCAGAATCTTACATCGAAGAAGACCTTTGTTGTGGCTTGTGGCGGTGAGGGAAAACCGTCCGATGAAGACACCAAGTGTCAGGGCGAGTAGGACAGCGCATGTGACTTGGGCATATAACATCCACCGTCTGGGTGGAGATCTTGGATGGTGTTCGTTGTACACTTCAGAGCTGTCGAGCTCGTCGGAGGTCAAGGGCTTGTATTCGGCGGCAGAAGCTTCGGACATTATCTTGGTAGAAATCAGAGAGGAAATCTCATGATTGCTTTGAATGCTAACGACTACTTGTCGATATCTCTTCACGACGATCTAGTGAGTACCAACAACATCCGGCGAGCTAGTAAACATCAAGGGTCTGGTGTACTTGTTCGATATTGCAGGGAAACATATGTTCTCTTTTTCGTCTAGAGGATTCACTCAGTCTCGTGGCATTGGACTCCAGTGGTAATATTCGAGCGAACACCAGATCAAGAGGGAAATGGGGGACACGGATCGCCTCGAACAGCAGTTCAACTCGAAAGATGCTACCGCACCTTGCCAGTCCCCACAGCTGACGCCCGATGCCTGTCACTACAGAAAGTGCTGGTTCCACCATCCTAGCCACATCACATTACCACCGTCACCCAATCCCATGTCTACTCTAGACCGCCGCGCTGCCGTTGACGCAAAGCCGCCGCAGCATCGTACCACATCATGCTGCAGACGGTGTTGGGTAATCAACTGGACGGACTCCCGCTGCAACGGTGAGAAAGACACCTCCAGTGTGTTGGCCGCAAAATATGTACTAATGACGCCCTTCCGCATAGTGCCTTCCTTCTCTTCGCTTTGAACAGCACTGACCTTTAAACAGCGATAGTCCACCAGAACCAAAACAGACCTTCGATATAGATCCTTCTGTGATCCAATAATTATTCGTCGTCATTTTCGCTCTCCTCAGCCCTCCGACCAACATCTCGACGTCAAGATTCGGAAACTCCAAAGATGCGGATGTCGACCTACCTTTTCTCCTTCGTACTACTCTTGGGTGTTGGATTGACGATGCCTCTATCCAAAGGTTTCAGTTTCTTCCTTGTGATTTGTAACATACAGAAAATAACGGCTAACGGTAACAGCTGCAGCCGAAGCAGACGCAGACGATCTGGTGCGTAATAGCTGGTCTGCTAGAGGCCTCCACATCCGTGGAGCCGATGCCGGTGCCGATGCCGACGCCGACGCAGATGACCTGGTCCGCAATAGTTGGTCTGCTTGAGTGGTTGGCAGCTCCGCGACAGGCGGCCCGGATCGCGGGAAAGTCTATGGGGGGAGATGCATCGGGTGGCCTGGGGAGTGGGGACAAGCCAAGGGTCTCGGGGAGGATGGGGGATTTTAGTTGGCGGCTTATGACGTTCTTTACTTTTACTGGTAGAATACGCGTTGGCCAGAACAATCAACGCTTTGGATTCTTTGAGCCTTTGAGGCCATGTGGATGCATTGGTAGACTAGGTACTGTACCATCGGTAGACACTGCGCGCTACTCTCGGGGGCCGTTTTCTGAGGTTCCACGAGTAGAGGATGCAGGTCGGGTGACCCACGCTAGAGCTCGGCCGACCACTCCAATTGTCCGACTATGATCGGCTGACCATGCGCATAATTCCGCTTTCCTGAGCTCAGGCATTGATGATCTGAAATCATAGATAACAGCATCGATGAACAGAGAATTCTTAAATTCAATGTAGCCTTCATTAACCGTTTATTAATATCGTAAGGTTACCTTAGGGGTATGACAGGTGTAAGGTTCAGCCTCAGGTGTTAGCTTAGTTTTTAGCTTCGGAAAATTAGCGTGGGGCACCCGACCTGTTGGCTGTACCTACCTATGTAGTGCTAGTCTCACCTTATCCTAAGCTCATTTAAGCGAAGGATGAGCTTACATAAGGTACCTTAGGTGATAGGGTGGGGCACGGATAAGCGATCCCCCGGAAGATTCAAGCCCGCCCCCACGAGCGAGTACTCTAGCCGCGATGCTACATACCTTACTGTACAGTACATAACTGCGAATATTGCTTGTCTCGACCTCATGGGCCCACCGACAATTTAGTCGGAGGAACTTACTCACGCTTCGCAGTGTTCTGAATGTCGAAACTGGCAGCCCTCGTCGTGGTAGCAGAAAAGAAGCTCAATCTTTGAAGGACCAAGACGCATGGTGAGCTGTTCGAGCAGCCAAACCACCCGCAACTGACCCTTCTGCACGTGCGTGGCGTGATTGCGGGGATCGATGCAAGGGCCACACGCACCAGAGCCCCCGGGAGGGCCGGGACATGGAAAATCTCCGAACCCGATCCGACGATCGTCGATGTCCACATTCCTTGGTCTCTCATCGTTCAATCGCAGTATACTTCAGGTAGAGCTACAGTGTGACGAGTGCTTGCAGGCTGCGAGACCGCGCACTGCTGCAGTATGGCTGCACAACATACACACCGCTACCTCGTCATCACGATGACCGAGACGACCCGACTTCTTGGACCGGGAGACCGCTTGTGGCCTGTCTATCCCATCAGTCGGCAGTGCTACAGACCCTTGTCTCCTATGGGTTTCCCTACCACCCTTGAGAAGAGAATGCTACCTTGAGCACCGAGTTGAGCAAGATACTCTACAGAACGCAGTTTGAATCGAGAGATGTCTGCATGTTCACGCGCTGGCCGTTCATTGAGTCGGTTGATATTGTTACAAGGACAAATACAGAATCTGTTTGGATACGTGATAAAGCCGGCAGCTACGGACATTGCTTTTCCAAACAGCGACATGGGAGAGATCCCTAGCGTTGAAAAGGCGACGTACAGCTGCTGACGGATCTCTGGTGACTCACATATTTCCTGAGCGATTTTCTCTCGAATCGCTGTTGCTATAAATATCTTGTTCTACTGCAACGACGTTTCCTTCCGGCCTCACAACCGTATCGGGCGTGCCCGCCTGAATGTATGTGTCGACTCTGGATTCTGTTGTCAAGTTCACATTCTCGTGATCGTTGAACGAGTCGGAGAGTCGTCGATGCCTTCTATAATGATTGAAACCGAATCCCGAATATGACTTCAAACCTATCGACGCCTTGGACGAGACCGGGGTACCTTTCAAATACATCCATATTGGCCGCAACGTCGGTAGACAAGCACTAATGACAGCCAAGGACAATTCGATGTTGGTCCAGAAGAAGATCGGGGATGTATAGTCTCACAAAATTAGTACTACGATCAATCCTTGCTCGACTATTACTTACAGGTTTCATCATTGTAGTGCTGTCGAAATACGGCGTTGACCTGAAAGTAGAAAACCACACGTGTAATGCTTATTGCACAGACACTGGACAAGTTTAGTTCTGCAAGTCTGACCATTATGAATGGAACGTACGTTGCTCCGAGAAGGAACATTCCCAAAACCGCGAGTCTTTGCTTCAGGGGTAGGTGCAATCTCAGAACCACTGGAATAGGAAAGCAAAGGATCATGAAATCAACGATAATGTCGCTGAAACAGGATGCATACCACATAGAGACGCTCCACTTCTGACAGTGGTTGTGATAGAATTCTTCAACCAGGGGAGTGATAGGATAACAGGTAAACAGGTTGCTGAAAAAGAATGCCACTGTCCACGCGACCACAATAGCAAGCATGATCTGTGCAGCTATACGGAATGCCTTGGTAGAGAAGATATTCATGTAAAAGACCAAGATAGAGGATTTTGTGAAACCCAGACCGATAACACCGAGCATCTGGCCAGCGAATTTGCACTGCCCATCGGCACGGAGTCAGTTGAAGAACCGGAGCATTCAAGATTTTTCTTACCTTTTCATACAAGAGGAACCGAGGACCATCGAGAATTGGCTGTCCATTGGGTGCGTCTGTTTGGTGTTGACCCAGTTGTCCTCGGATGGCAGCTATGGGAAGTGGTCAAACGAGCACGAAATGACTGAGGCAGACGCACTTACCAATCAGCTGCACAACACAGCATGCGATTGCGAAAGCCTAGAAACTCTCAATATACTTATAAAGGGCCATGGGTTGTATGATTCAAATATTCACCAGCGCAACAAAGATTAGATAATCGTCCCCAGCCAGACCTTTGCGCCCCAGTCTCTTTGCCCATACTCGAAAACTTACAGCGATTGAAGGCAACATTAAGAAAGCAATACCCAGCCCTATCATAAGCTGGCGCGAATATGATTCTCCCATGACTGAAAACGGCAGTGTACGACCTGAAAAACTTAATCAAGTGTATGGGATTGAACAAAGAAAGGCCGCAGACGTCGTCTTTAACGTAAGCTTTTTTGCCCATGGCATTAATCAAAGGAGATCTGACATGCATAGAGTTGAAAAGATGCCACACATCTGCACGCCCCACTGTTTCGGACGAGACTCTGTCTTCGGTTTCTTGCTCGTACGCTAGTTTTCTTACGGGGCACAGTAGAAAAGAGAGGGATTCTGCCACGCACGCTATTAAAATGACGCTGGTTAAATACAGAGCCTCGGGAGGGTTCGGAAATCAATAACTTACGTTCAAAACCTACTACTGCATTACCAAACCACTGATGGTAACACGCGCCATCCTATAGGGATACACTTCGACCTATGGGCTTTCAAGCGCCTACCCCTGTGCTGACCCACCTCCTCAGCTTATACTCGGGGATTGGGCGCCTTGGCGAGACAACCATCCAGTAGGAGCTCAAAGGGCTTGCATTCCTCTAGCGGCCGAGTGAGAAGTCTTCCAATGACATAGTGCGCTCGTCCGTTTTCCTCCTCGCAAAGCATGTGGACCAGTTCTGCGCCCTCCAGTTGATCGACTCTGGACACTACTACCTTAAGCCCACCACCTTCCACATCTGAAACCTGCTGAGCCGCACTTAGGCTCCGAATCCCATCGGATCATTGGCTCTCCGAGGACATTTCCCTTCGAACGGTATATGGGTTATAGGCCGCGGTATACGAGGGTTTCTTATAGCTTGTAGTCGCGCTGTGCTTTAGGCTCTGGCATGTACGCATAGTCGTGGGCTGTCTCGTTCAACCAGAAGCAATATGTGGTCCTTCATCTTACTTACCCTGCTCCCTGTTTTCTGTAGCTCTGTCTCCGGCAAGCCGAGCTACAACGTATCGTCTGACCTCGGTCCACTTCTCTCCCAAAACGCATCCATAGTGTACACGACTTCAGGGGCACCACGATGGAGCACGTTTGATGCCCCGAGCCCAGGTACCGTTGTCAACGTCGTGACCGAACACGACGTGCTCGTTACGGTAGATATGGCTCTCCTGTATTGGTCTTCCGAGTTACTAACCGTCCCGTAGGTTCAGTATTGTATCGAATATAAGATTCCATTTCTTGCCCAAAATGGTGGACATGGCTGGTCAACGACCTTTGACTTGCATCAAAATGGGATTCTCATCAACATGCGAGGACTCAACATGGTGACGTTCAACGCTCAAAAGACACAAGCTACAGTCCAAGGTGGCGCATTGATTTCTGACGTGATTGCGGCCGCTTATGCAAAGAATGTCCAAGTTACGACCGGTAATTGTAATTGTGTCGGCACACTCGGTGCGATCCTTGGCGGAGGTTATGGCAACTTGATGGGTCTGCATGGCTTTGGTGTTGATAACCTCATCTCTTTGCAGCTTGTAACCCCATCTGGAGCTTTCGTCACGGTCACACCGGCAGAGAGCGACCTATGGTGGGCTCTTCGTGGTGCCGGACCCAACTTTGGAATCGTCACATCTGCGGTCATGAAATCCTATTCCGTGACGCCAGAACAAAATCTAGCTTGGCTGGGTCCTTTAACCTTCACTCAGGATAAGATCGAAGCGCTTGTGCAAGCAATCAACGATCTTGTCCTCCAGTCCAATATGAATATATTTCTATACTATCTAACCACGGGTACTCCAAGCTATACGCCTATTGTCGTCGCGAATCTATTCTATTATGGCAGCGAAACAGTTGGCAGAGCGGCGTTTGCTTCTATCATTGCAGTCGGGCCTTCTCATGACGGGACTAGCATAGTGCCCTATGATCACTGGAACGATGGTGCAGCCTCATTCTGCAATAAGGGCGACCGCAAGCCATCCTATGGTGCCGGATTCTTTAAGATGGATCCTGCGACATGGCGCGCCGTCTGGAATGAATTTGTTTCATTTGCTTCAAACCCCGCAGCAGGGAATAGCATCGTGTTGATGGAGGCATATTCTTTGATCAAGGCTAGAACGCTTCCGGACTCATCGTCCTCCTTCCCTTACCGATCCACAGTCAACTTCAACGCTGTGGCTGTTGCTTGGTATACGGACCCTAACCTGGATCAAGAAGCGGAGGCATTTGGAACCGCAGCTCGAGATCTGTGGCGATCGACAGATGGCCTCGTAGCGAATAGCACGTAAGCCACCTATCACAGGTAAATGGTCTTGCCGTTGAAGAGTGGTAGCTAACCCTAGGCGTAGCTATGTGAATTTTGCCCACGGAGACGAAAGCCTTCAAACAGTGTACGGGCAAGACTTGAATAGGTTACGGGTCATCAAGTCCCAGGTTGACCCACATCGTCGCTTTGACCAGTGGTTTCCACTATCCTAGTCTACTCGGGAACAGGAGGATTAATTCACATCACGAGCAGTCGCTCATAGCGTCATTTGTGGCCTAGATCAACGCAGTTGCGCACACTTGAGAAGAAATGTTGCTCTTGAAAAGGTTTGATTGGGCGCTTTCGTTGTCGGAGAAAGGCATATATAGCGGAATCATATATAAATACGGAGACTGTCGTAATAATGAAGCACAGTACGATTGGTTTCGGCCACAACCCTACGCTTCCAGGATTGTTCCGGATGTAGTGGTGTGCGCATAGGCCCGTCTTTAATGCAAGTATTATTACAGTATTTAAATAATCTCAACACCACCGTCAGAGCTGGTCCTGTTTCATTCGCTTCTTTGTTCCAAACCTCTTAGCATCTCTCAAATCCTAGCGTTAACTTCTCTCAAATCCTAGTGTTAACTTCTGTCTACAAGCATCCTTCGCGATGGCTTCAACCGAGAATCACGTATACCTGATCACAGGCGCAAACAGAGGTGTGTAAATTCTCGGGCGAAGCTTACTCTGTAGATTACAGATCGGCTAACACAGCTCTCCTCCAGGCATCGGCAAAGCCCTCACAGCCATCATCCTCTCCCGCCCAAACACAACGGTCATCGCTACCGTCCGTGATCCCTCCAGTCCCTCCACAAAAGCCCTCTCCGAGCTACCGACCGGCCATTCCAGCAAACTAATTACCGTCAAACTTGATAGCACGGTGGAAAAAGACTCTTTGGATGCCGTGCAGACTCTGCAATCGGAACATGGCATCACCCAGATCGGCACCGTCATCGCCAATGCTGGCATCGGGACTCACTACGGCCCAATCCTTGGTGCTACGGCCTCGCAGGTTCAGGAACACGTTGTTGTGAATGGAATTGGTAGGTGAATACAATAGTGGGAGGGGGAGAGAAACCCACTTCTTTCCTGGCGTCTGTCTTGTCCTGGCAGACTGATGTAGCAACTCCCCTTTCACACTTTCTTTCCGCTAACTCATTTTACGTATTCCTCCAAAATCAGGCCCTCTCCTTCTCTTTCAAGCCGTCTATCCCCTTCTCAAAAAAGCCTCTTCGCACCCCAAATTCGTCCTGATCGGCTCCCCGAATGGCAGCATCGGCGGCATGGAGAACTACAGCTACTATCCAACATACGCGTATGGCGCTTCCAAGGCCATGGCTCATTTCTTGATTCGCAAGATCCATTTTGAGCACGAAGATATTGTTGCGTTTGCAGTTGATCCAGGGTAAGCAATCTGTTGATATCATTTTCGGTTTTGATTCATCCCCACTTTGATATGTTTCAAAGAGGAATTACGATTATACGGTTTCAGCATATATCTATTTCCTGGTTTACTGGCTGGCTCGTGACGAGTGACTGACAGTACGACGGGAGTCTTCCCGTCTTTCAGGTTCGTCCAAACAGACATGGGTAATGCTGGTGCGAAATTCGTGGGGATGGCCGAGGCGCCGATAACGTTAGAAGATGCTACGGCGTTTATCATGGCTCAGGTAAGACTTCCAATTTGGTTTTAGACTGCTCAATTACCTTGTTTACGTGGAGTCTCAGGTGGATCGATCGACGAGAGAGGGATCTTCAGGACATTTCCCGTCGCTTGGAGGGGGGGAGGTTACGTGGTAGTCGGCCCGGCCTAAACAAGGCTCATTCGCCAAGCATGGAAGCAAGTGTAGTTCTTTGATCGCTGTCGTAAACGTATCAGGCGGGTAAGCCAGGATCAAGGCTCGAGGCGTGGGGGATTCGAAGCATAAGTCGAAGACGCATCACACATTCTTACCCTATGTATTCAGAATTGTGTTTAGCTGTAGTTTTACACTGCAACACATGTTTGAACTTAAACATTCGATTTTCAATCTGCGTACGATAATTATATGAAGATATTTAAAAGAACGTGAATTTAAAACTATAGATTTAAATCATATATACTTACATACTTCCCGCATTAAGCGAAGAACATCAAAGTGTTTGCTTGGTGTCAAAAGTACCTTAAGCTGACTCGCGAGATCTGTTCGATACTGACCAACACGCTCGAGTTGCACATTTTCAAGACGTTGGCCCCCATCTCCATGCCGACAGCAGTGCCTCCAACTAGTCTGGCTCCTCTGCCCGAGGGGCTTCTGCAATACCTCTCCCCTTACAGAGTAGTAGTCTGCACATCTTGCAGATATGCAATTCAACCCAAGGCAATCGCACGACATCTCAAAGAGATACATCGGATAAAACGTTCGGACCGATAACCTTTCATGCAACATGTGGAGAAATTCGAGCTTGCGGAGCATGAGCTCGTGATGCAATACATACCCGGCGAATTTCCTGTTCCATTGTTGCCCGTCCAAAGCGGGCTGCAGTGTAGATCCGAAGATTGCTCATATCTGTGTGTGACGGAGAAGCGCATGAAACATCACTGGCTTGCTGTTCATGGGAGGCAAGGACTGGCGGCATGTGATTGGCAAACAGCTCCCCTCCAAACTTTCTTCAAAGGAAATCTGTTGCGGTACTTCACAGGCACGCCATTAGGAAAGCCTGCCGAGAGGATTACAACTCAAATTGCCTATCAGAATAGAACCAAGGAGTGGACTGTATACAATCAAAACAGTTTTCAATGAGAATCGCTAACCAGAACTGCAGGAACAGCTTCCAGACGCCAGCCTCTCTTCCCCTCCACCCTCCACAACTTGGTCAAGAACTCTCAATGAATCAGACAAGTTAATAATGCACCACTATACCACCCATACATGGCGAGCCCTTGCTAACGATGAGAATACGCGGCAAATGTGGCACGTTGTAGTCCCACAGCTTGCTTACCAACATGAATTTCTCATGCACGCTCTCATGGCCTGTACTGCACTTCACAGGGCCTATCTCAATCCAGATCAGCATTCAGAATTGACCATCAAAGCCAGAACACATCTGAACCACGCGATGCCGCTGTTTCGCGCCGCAGTTCCTAGCGTGGAAAGCGAGACTTGTGATGCAATTTTCATATTTGCCCGCCTGCTGACTATTACTGCTTTCGTCTTGAATGAGCGCTTATTTATGGTTGGGGAATATTGGTATATGAGGGTCAGAGCGAGTATGTGCATGTAGATGTATTGACTATCTAGTAGGTAGAGCATATGTATATGGTATTGAGTATATCGGATAAAGGAAGAAGTGGGAGGAAGGATAAATACCCCTAGCGCCAAGCCGCTTCGGCCGGAGCGGAAATACTAACCGCCGGGGTAAGTGTATACGTACTCCATTACGTATCGTACCCCGTTTCCAACAGGGAAGAAGAGAACAAGCTGCCAAGTTGGCTCTTCTTCATTCGCAGTGGCTGTGAGTGATTAAGCTTTCGAAGCATCTTTGTTCTTTTTCCTGAGAGTTCAGAAGTCATGAAGTAATTACTCCTGCTCGAGAAACATTTAAAGCTTCAAGCCATCATTAATACTCTTGAAACCTAAGTAAAGAGACATCGCTAACTCGGCAATGTTGCAGATATCATG
>JAABUS010003252.1_pt1 | contig 27001 bp, 21 predicted proteins | sample 5560161 | NCBI WGS metagenome assembly JAABUS01 (sample SAMN10711885, study PRJNA513376) | rock metagenome | isolation source: Antarctica rocks | place: Antarctica: Victoria Land, Trio Nunatak nord | collected 2016-01-04
CCCATGGGGATCGTCGACCTCGCTCACGGCCGCTGGGCCGACGACCTGATCGCGGAGATCGGCCTCCGTCCCGACCAGTTCTGTCCCCTCGTCCCGCCGGGGACGGTCGTTGGAGCGGTCACGGCGGCCGCCGCCGCGGCCACCGGCCTGCGAGCGGGCACGCCGGTGGTGGCCGGGGCGGGGGACGGGCAGGCGGCCTGCCTTGGCGCCGGGGTCACGGGTCCCGGTCGAGCCTATGTCAATCTCGGCACTGCCATCGCTGGCGGGGCATTCGCCGATCGCTACCTGACCAGTCTCGCCTACCGCACCTGTTGCGGCGCGATCCCTGAAGGATTCGTCCTCGAATCCGTGCTTCGCGGTGGAACCGCCACGGTCTCCTGGTTCATGGAGCAGATCGCCGGAGCGCGGGGCGACGAGGCGGCGTTCGACGCCTACGAAGCCGCCGCGGACCAACTGCCACCGGGAGCATCGGGGCTGATGCTGGTTCCCTACTGGAACAATGTGATGAACCCCTACTGGGATCCGGCCGCGACCGGCATCACCATTGGCTGGACGGTCGCCCACCGCCGTCATCACCTCTATCGCGCCATCCTGGAAGGAATTGCCTTCGAACACCGTCTGGCGATCGAGGGAATCGCCGCCTCGACAGGCGTGCCAATCACCGAGCACGTCATCCTGGGGGGTGGTTCTCGCTCCGCGCTCTGGTGCCAGATCATGGCCGATGTCCTCGGAGCACCGGTCCGGCGCGCGCGCTCCGCCGATGCCACGAACCTCGGTGCCGGCATGCTCGCCGCCGTCGCCGCCGGGTGGTTTTCCTCTGCACGCGCCGCCGTCACGGCCATGACCGCGACGACGACCACCTTCTCGCCAGTCCCTGATTCCCAGGTGGCATACGATCTCCTGTACCGCGATGTCTACCGCCACCTGTTTCCCACCCTGCAACCATATCTCGACCGTCTCACCGCGCTCACCGGGCAGGACGCCACCCCGCCGGCTGGCCAGCCGCTGGCATGACCGCTGACCTGGTGATCGGCATCGACTGCAGCACGACGGCCAGCAAGGTGATCGCCTGGGATCGGACAGGTCGAATGATCGCCATAGGGCGCCGATCATTCGACATTCTCGCTCCGCGGCCAGGTTGGGGCGAGCAGGACGCGACGACCTGGTGGTCGGCCACCGTCGCAGCCATTCAGCGCGTGGTTGCCCAGCTCGACCCGGCCCGGATCGCCGCCCTCTGCGTCACCCACCAACGGGAAACCTTCGTGCCGGTCGACGCCGCGGGCGTTCCCCTACGCCCGGCCATCCTCTGGCTCGACGAGCGCTCACGCCCCCAGCTCGCCGAGCTCGACCGCCGGTTCGGCCATGACGCGCTGCATCGCCTGACCGGACGTCCACCGTCGATGACGCAATCGCTGCCGAAGCTCCTCTGGCTCGTCGACCACGAACCCGGGATCGCCCGATCGGCGTCCAGGATCGTCGACGTTCACGCCTTTCTCGTCCATCACCTCACCGGCGAATGGATCACCAGTCTTGCCTCCGCCGATCCCATGGGGATCGTCGACCTCGCTCACGGCCGCTGGGCCGACGACCTGATCGCGGAGATCGGCCTCCGTCCCGACCAGTTCTGTCCCCTCGTCCCGCCGGGGACGGTCGTTGGAGCGGTCACGGCGGAGGCGGCGGCGGCCACGGGGCTCCGAGCGGGTACACCGGTGGTGGCCGGGGCGGGGGACGGGCAGGCGGCCTGTCTTGGCGCCGGGGTCACGGGTCCCGGTCGAGCCTATGTCAATCTCAGCACCGCGGTGGTGGGGGGCACGGTCAGCACCCGCTATCTCACCGATCTCGCCTACCGCACCGTCGCCGGGGTCATCTCAGGGACGTTCCTGCTTGAGACCGCCCTCCGGGGCGGCGCGGCGACACTGTCGTGGTTCGTCGAGCGGTTCGCCGGAGGTCAGCTCCCGGACGATCCCTACGCGACCTACGACACGGAGGCCGCGGAGCTCGGACCCGGCGCTGGCGGCCTGATGCTCGTACCCTACTGGAACAATGTGATGAATCCCTACTGGGATCCGGCCGCGACCGGCATCACCATTGGCTGGACGGTCGCCCACCGCCGCCATCACCTCTATCGCGCCATCCTGGAAGGGATCGCCTTCGAGTATCGTCTCGGCATCGATGGGCTCCAGGTCAGCACCGGTGATCCCATCACCGAGCACGTCGTCCTCGGGGGCGGCTCCCGGTCGGCGCTCTGGTGCCAGATGCTCGCCGACGTTCTCGGCCGACCTGTCAGCCGAGCGCGCTCTGCCGATGCAACGAACCTCGGCGCGGCTATCCTCGCCGCAACGGCGCTCGACTGGCATCCCTCGATCGAGACCGCCGCCACCGCAATGACAGGCACCGTCGACGTCTTTGCGGCCGACACCGAAACCCACCCAACGTACGACCGCCTCTACCGTGACGTTTACCGCGGGCTTTTCCCGGCGCTCCGACCTCTCATCGATCGCCTCTCGGAGCTGACCGCGACGTCTGAAGCCGGGAGGTCTTAGCCCAGCTCGTCGATCACCGGGGACTCAAGCTTCTCCCGGGCGATGATCCGGAGAATCTCGGTGGCCGCCATCTCGTCGGTGATGAGCACGTTGACCAGGCCCGCCCGCACGGCGCCCACACTCGGCAAGGCCTTGGCCGGTCCCCAACCGACTCCGACCCGCAACGGCACGCCGCGCATCACGTCGCCGCTCACCGCGATCGTCCGCTCGCCCAGCTCCAGCGAGCAGGGCGAGCCATCCTGCTTGAAGTAGGCGCCACAGACATCGCCGACGGCCCCCTGACCCCGGATATAGGCGAGGTCGTCGTCGTTGAGATAGCCGGCGCGGTAGATGCCTGACGCCGGTCCGACTGCTCCCACCGAGACGACCAACCCTTCAGCGCGTCGCGCCATCTCAAGCGTCTGCCGGATATGCTGATCCCGCATCAGACCGGCCCGGACCGAGGCGTCGGTCACCACCATCGGCGCCGGGAGGTAGTAGACCGGCCCGCCGAGGATCCGCCCCAGACGTCCCGCAATCAGCGCCCCGTCGATGTCGGGCGTCTCGCCGCCAACGCTGCCCATCAGCTGAACGACCGAGACTCCGACTTTGCGATGTAGGTACCCGCTCGTGACGACGTGATAGACAGTGCTGCCCCAGCCAACCCCGATCACCGTCTGATCGCCGATCCGCTCCTGGAGATAACGCGCCGCCAGTGCACCGAGGCGCGGCGCGATCTCCGAGGGAACGACGCGCGGGCCGTCTCGCGGCGTCGCGGCCGCCAGCACGATGCAATCGTGCAGGCCGAGTTGCTCTCGAAGGTCGCGCTGAAGATCGGGCACGGTCTGCAAGGGGTGATGGACGCGAATCTCAACCACCCCCCGCTCCCGCGCTTCTTTGAGCAGGCGCGAGACATTGGAGCGGGAAACACCGATCTGCCGGGCAATCTGCTGCTGAGTGAGGTCGTCGACGTAGTAGAGCTGGGCAACATCGGCGAGCATGAACCGCTCGTCGTCGGCCTCTGGCGAGAGTCCCACCCCGGTGTCCTCCACGGATCCGTTCATGGCCTGGGGAATCGGATACCACGCCGTGGCGCGTCCGCGCGTGGCGACGATCTGCCGTGGCAGGATAGGCACTTCACCCGGGGAGCGCAAGCCACCGGGCGACGGCGAACCCCGCCGGCGGGGCTCCGTCACAAATGTTCAGGCTGCGGTCAGGTGTGCCAACAATCGTTGACACCCCTATCCCCTCATGCTAGTCTCGACGACGGCCCTGGCCCTGGTGCGTCCTCCATCTCAATCTCTGCCGCGGTGGCGGCGAGGCCGGCTTCGCAACGCCCCATCAGCCATCACGGCTGGAGCATGGTTCTGTGCCGGGCGGTCCTCACTTCTGGAGGTTCGATGGCGAATGTTGACGGGTCGAGGCGGGCAGAACAGATCGGTTCGCGTCCGCTCACCATTCAGCGGCCTGCCGTGTCGAGGATGCGACGACTCCTGAACGGCGATCGCCCGCTCTTCTGGCTGCTGCCGGTCGTTCTCCTCCTACTGCTGATCGGCATCTATCCCCTCGTCTACAACATCTACAACTCCTTTCGGGAGTTCAACCCGATGACCGGCAACATCGAGCCCGTCGGTTGGGCCAACTGGCACCGGCTTCTCAGCGACGACCGGATCCGTAATGCCCTCGGGATCACCGGCGTCTACGTTGGCGCCGCGCTCGCGATCGAGTTTTCCCTGGGACTCGCGATCGCGACGCTCCTCAACAGCGGCCCGTGGGCGTCTGGTCTCTGGCAGACGCTGCTCATCCTGCCGATGGTCGTGCCGCCGACGGTCGCCGCCGTGATGTTTCGGGTGCTTGAGAACCCCGACTACGGGGTCCTTTCCTGGCTAATCGAGAAGACAGGCCTGACAACGAAGTCGGAGCCGCTGCTCGGCGGCACCGGACGTCATGCCCTGGAAGCGGTCCTGATCCCCGATGTCTGGCAATGGACTCCGTTCTTCATCTTGATCCTGCTGGCCGGCCTCAAAGCGCTTCCGACCGAGCCGCTGGAAGCCGCTCAGGTCGACGGCGCCGGACCGTGGCAGCAGTTTCTGCATATCACGCTGCCGATGCTGCGGCCGATGATCGCGGTCGCCGTCCTGTTTCGCCTCGTCGATCTCCTCAAAGTCTTTGATTACATCTTCGTCATGACCAACGGCGGCCCGGGCATCAAGACCGAGGTCCTCAGCTTTTATGCCTATCAGCGCTCGTTCGTCACGATCGAATGGGGGTATGGCTCGGTCCTGGGCATCGTGATCCTGGTGCTGGCCATCCTGCTCGCTAACATCTATGTCCGCATCTTCAAGGTCGAGTGGTAGGGGGGATGATGACGGCGTCCGCGACAACCCACCACCACCAGGCCTATTCGACCGTCGACGCAGAGCAAGCACGGGTGCGCCGCGCCCGCCGCCGCCAGCTCGCGAAGGTCGTTCGCACCCTTCTGTCGGCCGCGATCGCACTGCTCTTCTTCTTTCCGATCTTCTGGTGGGCCCTCAACTCGATCAAGCCGACCACGGAAATCTTCCGGCTCCCGCCGTCCTTCTCTTTCGCACCGACCCTGAACTGGTACCGCGTCGTCCTGGGGCACGCCGATCCGACCCAGTTCAACGTCGACCAGGGCGGCGCCACCTCGGCGGGTTCGGGCGTTACCAAGTTCTATTCGATCCCGTATCTCCGCAACAGCTTCTTCGTCGGTGGCGTCAGCACGCTCGTCGTCCTGCTGCTGGCGACGCCTGCCGCCTACGCGCTCTCTCGCTTTCGGATGCGGCGACGGAAGGACATCGCGTTCTGGATCCTGTCGCAGCGAATGATGCCGCCGGTGGTGGCCGCGTTTCCACTCTTCACGATCTTCCGCAAGCTCGATTGGCTCGACACCTACCAGGGGCTGATCCTCGTCCACACCGCCATCAACGCACCACTCGCGGTCCTGCTGCTGCTGAGCTTTTTCGACGAGGTCCCGCGTGAGCTCGATGATGCCGCGATGGTCGACGGCGCGTCCCGCTTCGGCGCCTTCCGGCAGGTGGTTCTCAACTACGTGCGCGGCGGTCTCGCTGCCACGGCCGTCCTCGCCTTCATCTTTTCGTGGAACGAGTTTCTTCTGTCGCTGGTGCTCACCACCGGGCGCATCCAGACCGTGCCGGTCGCCTCGTCGACCTTCACGACCGCCTTCGCCACCGAGTGGGGCTATCTGGCCGCGCTGGGCACCTCATCGATCATCCCCATCTTCGTCTTCATCCTGCTGGTCCAACGCCACCTCGTCCGCGGGCTGACGCTGGGAGCGGTGAAGTGAGACCGCCGAAATCTCACCCCGAAAGGAGGTGACCGTTCGCCGAGGACCGCTCCCGACCACGGCGCTCATTGTCGAGCGTCTCGTCGGCCGTTCGCGCCATGGGGCGCAGAACGCTTCCACCACACCAAGGAGGATGTTCGGGTGAAAGAGACAACCGACCGCCAGGAGAAGCTGGCGATCCACCAGGCAATCGAAGGCTACCGCGCCGGCCGGATCAGTCGCCGCGGCATGATGAAGGTGCTCGGTGCCGCCGGTATCGGCGCCGCCCTGGGCGGTCCACGGGTTAATCGCGCGCTGGCCCGCCCGCTTGCGATTCCGAGCGTCCAGGACGAACCGGTCGCCCCGGAGATCACGAAGTATCTGACCGATGTCGGCGGCAAATTCAAAGGGACCTCGATCAAGGTCGTGACCGAGGACACCGCTCCCGGCGCCGCGATCAACGCGCTCAAGAAGGAACAGTTCGAGGACGTTACCGGGATTACCGTCGATTGGGAGGTGGTCCCTCTCGATCAGGTCCTCTCCAAGGTCAGCATCGACGCCGCCCAGAAGACCGGCGCCAACGACATCTACTACTTCGACCAGGCCTGGGTGGGCCGCTTTATCAATGACACGTTCGATCCGCGTGAACTGTTGCAGCAGAAACCCGACCTCGCCTATCCCAACTACAACTTCGACGATTTCCTGAAGCCGCTGGTGCAGCACATCGCCTCGTACGGCGACAAGGTGATTGGCGCGCCCTGCGACGTTCCGCTCTTCATGTACTTCTATCGCTCCGATGTCTACAAGGAGCTCGGGCTCACACCGGCGACCACGATGCAGCAGTACCTCGACAACGCCAAGAAGATCAACGAGGCCAAGAGTGCCGAAGGCATCTACGGCACCGTCGGTCAGATGAAGAGCGGCCACTACTCCTTAGAGTGCGACATGACGGCCTGGGTCTGGGCACACGGCGGCTCGGTCTTCACCGCCGATGGGCAATGCTCACTGAACGATGAGCAGGCGATCCAGGGGCTCGACTATATGCGCGAGCTCCAGACCTACATGCCGACGGCCGTCACCACCTACGACTGGGGCGGACAGTTCACCGCCATCCAGCAGGGGCAGGGCGGACAGGTGATTACCTGGGGTGAGGACTTCCCGGGCTGGGACGGCCCCGATTCCAAGATCACCGGTTTGCTCGAGCCGGCTCCGCTCCCGCAGCCCGTCGCCCTCCGCAAACCGGAGGAGACCGGCTTCGAGGAGACGCCGGAGGTTGGACACCAGGGCGGCAGCACCTATTGCGTCTCGAAGTACTCGAAGAATGCCGACGCGGCCTGGGTCTTCTTGCAGTGGGCGACAAGCTCCGACACCCAGACCCGTGCCTCCCTGATCGGCGGCGGCGCCAGCGGGATGCGCCAGTCGACGTTCGACGATCCCCGGATCAAGGCGAAGAGTGAGAAGGGAGTCGCCGGGACCACCCGCCACTTCGACGCCATGTATGAGGTGATCACCAAGCGGATGGGCACCGAGCCACATCTGCCGCAGTGGCCGCTGATCGCCACCGACATCATCGCGGTCGAGCTCGGCAAGCTGACGACGGGCGGCTACGGCTCGACCCAGGAAGGCGCCGACGCGATCAAGAAGAAGGTCGACGAGGCCGCCGCCAAGAAGTAACCGCGACGGCATGGGTCAACCCGGGAGGGCGGCAACAGTGTTGCCACCCTCCCGGGCCATGCATGCATCGATCAGACCATGATCCCGATTTGACCCCGCAAAGGAGCATCACCCGTGGCCGTCGTGACGATCCTGGGCGCGGGCGACATGGGAACGGCGCTCGCGACACCGCTAGCCGCCAATGGTCATGATGTCCGGCTCTGGGGAACTGATCGCGACACCGCGATCGTCCGGGCCCTGCAGGTCGGCGAGCCGCATCCCCGGCTCGGTGCCTCCCTACCCCGCGGCGTCCGGGTCTTTTCGACGACCGCCGCGCCGGAAGCGCTCGCGGGCGCTGAGATCGTGGTGGTGGCGATTACGTCCGATGCGGTTCGGCTCGTGCTGGATCGGGTGGCCCCGCACCTCGGGACCCCGCGGGCGATCGTGACGGTTGCCAAGGGCTTCGACCCCGGTCTTGGCGGGAGCGAGATCCTGTTACTTCCGGAGGTCATCGCGGAGTTCTCGCCGGCACCAGTCGTGGCGGTGGGCGGTCCTTCGAAGGCAAATGAGGTGGCGCGGGCGACTCCCACCATGGTCGTCTTCGCGAGCGAGGATCAGGCGGCGCTCACGACCTCGTGCGATACATTCCGCACCGGCGCCTACCTGATTGAGCTCGCAACGGATGTCACCGGCGTGGAGATCGCGGCGGCGATGAAGAACGCCTATGCAATCGCCCTCGGCATCTCCGACGGCCTGGAACGCACCACCGGTCTCCCTCATCACAATCTACGAGCGGCGCTCTTTCCACGAGCGGTCCAGGAGATGGGCACGCTCATTGACCTGTCCGGCGGGGCCCGTGAGACGGCCAACGGTCTCGCCGGAAGTGGCGATCTTCAGGTCACGATCACGTCGGGCCGCAATCGCCTCCTTGGCGAGCGGATCGGCCGCGGAGAGACGGCAGGAGCGGCCGTCGCCGCACTCACCGCCGTCGGCACGACCGTCGAGGGATACCTGGCTGCTTCCTTTGGCTACCGCCTGGCCCAACGCTTCATCGGCCTGGGCGACGCGTGCACCGCGCACTTCGCGCTGCTCGACGCCCTGCACCGCATCCTCTCCGCGGAGGCGCCGCCCCTGGAGACCCTCCTCACCGCCATCGGCCAGACACCGCGGCTCAGCGTGCCGCTCGGCTGATGCCGCCAGGGCGGCCACGATCGCCCGCCCGGTCGGCCTGCCAATCATTGCCGGCGCGGTGGCCGAGACCGGCATCGATCAGACACGGGATGCTGGACAGCGGTGAAGCGGGGGCTGCATTCGCTCGCGCACTGGTCGACACCGTTGCCCGCTACCCATCATCGACCGGTCACGGGAATACCACGGGCGACGTTCCAGCGCGATCCTCTACGATGCCCAGCGCGCCGACTCCGGATCGACGGTGTCCACGGGAAGCGTCGCGAGCTCCTGCCAGAGCGGCACCGGGACCGGCTGCCGCCCCAGCTCGACCGTCTCCGCGATCCGCTCGGGGCGGCTCATGCCGACGATCGTGCCGTGCACCCGTGGGTCGCGCATCGAGAATTGCAACGCGGCCGCAGCCAGCGACACGCCGTGCCGCTGGCAGGCCGCATCAATCGCTCGCACCCGCTCGATCATCTCCGGAGCGACATCCTGGTAGGCGTAGCGCGGGTAGGCATCCGGCCCTTTCGCCAGGATGCCGCTTCCATAGGGCGCGGCATTGAAGATCGCCATCCCACGGGACGCCGCCGCCGCCAGCAATGGCTCGGCCGTCTGGTTGAGCAGCGTATACCGGTTATGGGTGATCACCGCCTCGAACGCCCCGGTCTCGACATACTGGATCTCGAGGTCGATCGGGCCACCAGCGACCCCGAGATGCCCAATCACGCCCTGCTCCTGATACCGCTTCAGCACATCGACCGGTCCGCCCGGCGCCATGGCCGCCTCGAACGTCGTGTGCTCGGGATCGTGGAGATAGACGATCTGCAGATGATCGACCCCGAGCAGGTCGAGGCTCCGCTCTAATCGCCGCTTGACGGTCTCGCCGCTAAAGTCATGCGCCGGGTCGCGCCCTGCCTTGGTCTGCAGCACCCATCCGTCCGGCAGCCCCCCGAGCTCCCGCAGGACCAGCCCGACCCGGCACTCGCTCTCGCCGTCTCCGTAGTGCGCCGCGGTATCGACGTGACTGATCCCACCAGAGAAAGCGGCGCGCAGGGTGGCCAGCGCTCGGTCCTCCGGCACCGCATAGGCAAACGCTTCCGGCATACTGCCCAGCGGCGCACAGCCCACGCTGAGCGGTGTCGCGAGGAGTCCGGTCGACCCCAGCGGTCGCCTCGTTGTCGGGTTAGGCGTTTGCGCGAACGGATCGATCATGGTCATCAGACTCCTTCAGTGAAACGGCCAGGGGTCATCACAATGTGCGCGGATCATAGCAAGCGCAACCGTCGCCGCGGCCTGGTTCTTGGTATCAACGGGCGCCACTCGGCGACAATGGCGTGATAACCGCACCATGACGTCTCAGATGGAGCAATCACCGTGTCCACCGCCTCCCCCGTTCCGCCCCCCGCGACGATGGTGCCCGCGTTCGTCGACGAATGGTTCCGCACGCTCCCATCGCCGGCGCTGACCGAGGTCGTGGCACGAGCCGGCCCCGCGGCCACCGCTCTCTTCTCGACCGACATGACGATCGGCTTCTGCGACCATGGCAACCTCGCCTCACCCCGGGTCGCCGCCCTTAAACGGCCCGTGGCCGACCTTGCCCGCCGCCTCTTCGCGCTCGACGTGCGGCAGATGGTCCTGCTCCAGGACACTCACGACCCCAATACCCCCGAGTTCGCGGCCTGGCCGCCCCACGGTATCCGTGGCACAGCGGAAGCCGAGACGATCACCGAGCTTCGACAGCTCCCCTTCTTCGACCTCTTCACTGTGATCGAGAAAAATGCGCTCAACCCGGCCATCGCGACGACCTTCGATCCCTGGCTCGACGATCATCCCGAGCTGCGGACCGCCATCGTCGCCGGAAACTGTACTGACCTCTGTGTCTATCAGCTCGCGATGCATCTTCGGATGCGCGCCAATGCTCTCAATATCGCCAGTATCGAGGTCGTGGTGCCCATCGACGTGGTCGACACCTACGATCTGCCCACGCCAGGGTCTGGCGCGTTCGCCCACCCGGCGGACTTCTTCCACCGCGTCTTTCTCTACCACCTGGCGCTGAATGGCGTGCGGGTGGTCCGGGCGCTAACATGATCTCCCCTGGCGGGCCCGGTCCGATCCGGTCCTGGCCGGCAACCGGCCTGCTGACCGACCTCTACCACGTCGATGCCTCCTACGTCGCCTGGCGGGCCGGCCAGAACGCGCCGGCGACCTTCGATCTCTACACCCGTGGGCTTCCCTTTGGCGGCGGCTTTCTGCTTCTGGCGGGACTGGAAGCGGCGGCAACCTTCGCGCGCGACTTCTGCTACAGCGACGACGAACTTGCCTTTCTGGCCACGGTCAAACCGTACGACCCGGGCTTTCTCTCGATGCTTGGGGGCATCCGCTTCACTGGCGAGATCGCGGCGATTCCGGAGGGGACGGTCGCCTTCGCGAACGAGCCACTCGTCCGGGTGACGGCACCCTTCATCGAAGCGTTGCTCATGGAATCTGGGTTGCTCCACGCGATCGGGCTGGAAACGCTGATCGCCACCAAGGCGGCGCGCGTCGTCCACGCGGCACGGGGACGCCCGGTTACCGAGTTCGCGTTCCGGCGTGCTCAGGAGCCATTCGCGGTGGCCCGAGCAGCGGCGATCGGGGGCTGCGTGGCAACATCATTCGTCGCCGCCGCCCGATCGTACGGCATCCCCGCTGCCGGCACGATCCCGCACGCGCTGATCCAGGCGTTCGACGATGAAGCGGAGGCGTTTCAGGCCGTCGCCGAAACCCTCGACCACTTCACGCTGATCCTCGACACCTACGACCCCCGGCGGGCCGTCCATACCGCCGCTGCCGCGGCCCATGAAGGCGCCCGCCGCTGGGGTCACCGGCTCGACGCCGTTCGCCTCGACAGCGGCGATCTGGACGCCGACAGCCGCTACGTGCGATCCGTGCTGGACGACGCCGGTCTTCAGAACGTGAACATTGTGGTCAGCAGCGACCTCGATGAGTTCCGCATCGACGAACTGCTCCGTGATGGCGCACCGATCGACGGCTTCGGCGTGGGAACCAGCGTCGGTGTCGGTACAGGGCCCGCGAGCCGCGGCATCGAGGGCGGGTCGCTTGGGACGGTTTATAAGCTGGTGGCCTATGGAGTCGATCACGGAGCCGGCGCTCCCGGGCGAATCAAGCTCGCGGGGTCCAAAAGCACCTGGCCGGGCGTCAAGCAGGTGCACCGTCTCGGCACCTTCGACGGCGATGTGATCGCCCTCGCCAGCGAACCGCCGCCCGGAGGATGCCAACCCCTCCTGGTGACCATTATGGAGCGCGGGACACTTCGTGAGGGATTGCTGCCACCCCTCGCCGACATCCGGGAGCGGGCCCGCCGTCAACTTGCCTCCCTGCCCGTGCCCTATCAGGCGCTGGCGGACCCCGCACCGTACCCCGTGCGGTGGAGTGATGCACTGCTCCAGCTGCGTCAGCAGACCAGCGACCGTCCCTGGCAGGGAGATCATGCGCTCGCTCGGGATTGACCTCGCCTCCCAGGCGGCGACCACGGCGGCCTGCGCCATCGACTGGGGCTCAGGCCGCGGCGATGTGCGGTGGATCAGGACCGGGCTCGACGATATCGCGCTGCTTAACCTCGTGCGCGAAGCGACCGTGACCGGCATCGACGCGCCCTTTGGCTGGCCGCTGCCATTCACCGACTTCGTCGCCCGTCACGAGGCGGGAAATCCGCGGACGCCCATCGAGCGATGGACCCCGGAGTGGCGTGACCGGTTGCGGTTCCGCCAGACCGACGTTCATGTCAGGACGATCCTCGAACGCCGGCCGCTGAGCGTGTCGTCCGACCTGATCGCGATCGTCGCCTATCGCTGTGCCGGGTTGCTCGACCAGCTCGGTGTGACCGACCGTTCCGGTGAGGGGTCCGTCGTCGAGGTGTACCCGGCGCTCGCCCTGGCGCGATGGGGCTTGCCATCGCGCGGCTACAAGGGACCGGGCGGCGATGCCATCCGGTCGAAGCTGCTGGAGACGGTCCAACAGACTTGCCCCGCGCTCGCGTTTGGCGACTCAGAGATGGCGCTGTGCCGTCGCTCCGACCACGCCCTCGATGCCTTGATCGCGGCCCTGGTCGCCCGGGCGGCATGTCTCCACCTGACCGATACACCCTCGTTCGAGCAACGGACGGCGGCACGCACCGAGGGATGGATCGTCGTCCCACGGATCGGTTCTCTCGGCCGCCTCGCGAGTCAATAGCTTCAGGTCCCGGTCATGCTGCCCTCCCCTGCCCTGTTCTTCAGGGAGCACGATGCGTCGCTGACGCCCCCTCGGCAGGGGAAGCGCCGCGGTCTCACCTCGACATGGGGCGGCACTCGCCGTGTCACACTGTCGCTACAGCACCCTTACCCTGCTGCTGCACAGCTTTCAAGCCGGGCCGCAGTGAGGACCCCGGTTCCGACTCATCACACCATCTGCTCGGCGCTTCGCATGCGCCAACCGTTACCGCACGTATGGAGCACAGCGGGTGCGCGCAAAGCGCATCATCACCTCTGTCGTAGGGAACTAAGGCATACGCCCTGATCACCGATGGCGGCGTGACGGCTGGCGCACTGGCGGGCACCACGGCGAGCTGTTCGCCACGGGTCCAGACCAGCGAGGCAAAGGCGGCTCCGAGTGGACACTCGGGGAGGACATTGGCCAGCGTGACGAAGAGGATCCGCCAACGCGCTCGCAGTGGCCGATCCCAGGGGGTCTCTCGCTCCCGGCAGGCCCATCCTTGCCCATCGAGCCACGAATAAGGGCGGCCCCCTCATCGGGAGCGCCCATTCGTCCGTTGGATTCCCGCCGCTGGCTTTAGGGCACCGTCACGCTGAACGGTTCGGAGAGCGACGCTCCGGCCGCGTTCACGGCCGCGATCCGGTAGGTCACGGTTGTGCCAGTCTTGAGACCGCGGTCGCGGTAGTGGTTGCTGTCGACGTCAAGCTTCGCGATCTTCTTCCAGCTCTGCCCACCATTGGTGCTGCGGTCAACCCGGTACGCCGTCTCATCGGTCGCCTGATCGGTCCACTGCAGATCGGCATGATCGCCCGTTACCGTGACGACCAGATCGGTCGGCACTGCCGGTGCGGCCGCATCGGCCTGTTCGGTCGTGGGAACAGTCGTCGCGGTAGCTTCGGCCTGGTCAGGCGCCTCGGTGGCCACCGGCGTCTCCTCGGCGGGGATTGTCGTGGCCTGGTCGGCATCGGCCTGCCGGGTGCTGGCATCCTTGGTCGGCGCGGCAGGAGGCGCGGATGCGGTCGCGGCGGCGGCGGTCGCCGGCGGTCCCTCCTCGGTGATGAGATTGGAATCAGCCCAGGCGACGAAGGTCACGATCTGCTCGTTGTTGCCGAGATCGGTGACAAAGTGCGATGAGCCGCCGCCCTTCCTCGGTTTGCCGACCGGATCAGGCCCGCGCTTCGCGGTGCTGGCGCTCTCGGCACTGACGGCCTGCTGGATGGTGGTCGAGCCATCAGCATGACTGTAGACCGCCTGCAGTTCGTTGTAGTCATGCGCGTTTGGATATTGATACGCCGGGTCGTTGGCGCCCGCCACGTCGTTCATGCAGGTGACGGCGGTCCGGTTATGGTCGAGCCCGAAGGTATGCCCCAGTTCCTGACAGAAGACATGCCGCCGCGACGCCGACGAGCTGTACGCGGCCTGGGCGAAGTAATAGTTGTTCATCTTGACGGTGCCGTCGACGATGTGCGATCCAACAGTATGGATCGAAGCCAGGCCAAGCCACCCGGATGCGCCGTAATTCGCGTTGCACGCTCGAATCTTGCCATTCACCGCCGGGCATTGCTTACGGAGCGTTGGATCGGCTGAGCCATCGACAACGGCATTCTCCAGCACCGCCGACGTGTTCCAGTCAGCATTGACGGCGGCCAGCCTTGACCGCCAGGTGGTCGTCGACATACTGTCGATGATTTGGATCCGGGTCGGGTTCGCGGTCCGTGCCCAGTGATACCCGCCCCATGAATGACTGGCTCCCGTCACGTTCGGCAACGCGGCCGCTACCACCAGGGCAGAAAACATCAGAACGACGAGTCGAGGAAACAACCGTTGCATGAATCATCCTTCCAACCCCGGCAACCTGACGGATGTCGACGTTGTTTGGCAGGCTCCAGCCAGCCCGTCCGGCACGCCGCGACCCCGAGTGGACAGAAACATCCACCATCGCGTTCCCTCAGTTTAGCGGTGGTCATGCCGTCGCTTCAATGCTCGCGTATGGGACATTCGTCCCGCGCCGTCGACGTCAAACGTTCCGTCACCTGCACCCAGGCAGGGTTTACCGGGGACAAAGGCGTTCCAGCGCGTCCTCTCGCTATACCGATTGGAGGACCGATCGCTGATGCTCCGGCAGGATCGCCCAGGGGGCCAGGTCGGGCTCTGGCACCAGTGGCAAGGGGACGCCGTCGATCATGGTCATGGTGTTGACCAGGCGTCTCGTGCCCCGCCGTTGCTCCATCGCGACGTCGTAGAAGGTGTACTCGCCCTCCTCGATCCGGAAGAGCGCGACATCGGCGGCGCTGCCGGGCCGCAGTGTCCCCAGGTCGGGGCGCCGCATCGCGGCCGCCGGACGCGCCGTCGCCCGGTCGATGACCTCCTCCGGGCTCATGCCCAGGTTGAGAAACTTCGAGAGGGTCGTCGGCAGATCGAACATTGGTCCCTGCACGCTGATCTGGTGGATGTCGCTGCTGATCACATCAGGCAGGATCCCCTGCGCCAGCATCCCCTCGGCGACCTCGTAGGAGAACGACCCGGCGCCATGACCGATGTCGAGAATCAGACCACGCTCATGCAACGCGGCAATCTCCGCATGCACCAGGTGATCTCGGCCCAGCAGCCGCATGTCGCCGCCGGTGCAGCAGTGGGTCAGGATGTCGCCCGGGCGCAGGTACCGCGCTACCTCGTCCATCGACGGAGGCCCCGACCCGATGTGCACCATCAGCGGCAGCTCGACCTGGTCAGCGAGCGCCCGAGCGAGTGCCAATGGCCGCACGCCGACGCCACGGGTCGTGTTCCGGTCGATCCGCGCCTTGATCCCCAGAATCAGGTCCCGATTCCCATTAACGATGCGGGCGGCCAGATCGACATCGCAGTAATCGAGGTTCGAGAGCTCCCAGGTCGGCGCGATCAGTCCGATCGACGAGAGGTTGAGCAGAGAGAAGACGCGGACCCGGCTCGATTCGGCGACGTACCGCCGGAAACCGGGAAAGGAATAGGCCCCGGCGCTGCCGACATCGAGCCAGGTGGTCACTCCGGTCCGGGCAGCGACGGGGTCGGGCTCGATGCCCCAGTAGGTGGCCCCCCAGTAGATGTGGGTATGCAGGTCGATCAGACCGGGCGTGACGAGCTGACCCTCGGCGTCGATAACCGTGTCCGCCCGTCGCCGGTCGATGTTCGGCGCGACCTCGATCACACGCCCGGCGGTGATCGCCACGTCGCGCCGATCGGCCACCCCGGCGGCCGGGTCGATCACCCGTCCTCCGGCGATCAGCGTCTCGAACCCCAACCCGTCTGTCGACGCTGTCCCGTTCTCCTGATCCCCCTCGACCATCACCGTCTCCCTTCCTCACGATGCACACCGGCCAGGACCGGCATTATCACCCGCTGGGAGCCACCGCACCGGAACCGATCGACTCGTCCGTCCCCACCGTTGATAGACCGCTTCACGGCGACGGTGGGGTCTGGCGCACGGCTCGTTGATCCGGCCAACGCGTCCCCCACCATGGCGCGGCCGTTTGCAGCCGGTATCCGCCCGCACCAGTATCGGGTGCGACCGCGCCCGGGCGGCCCGGCGACTCTTTTCACCGGAGGGTGATGGACGACTCCACACGGCGGCCAGGCTACGCGGTCGCCGGCGCCGGCGGTTCGCCGTAGAGATCGGTGATCTTCGCCCGCAGGTAGCGCAGCAACGGCCCCGGGGTGAGCTCCTGCCCGACCGCGCGGGTCATGATCTCGGGGGCGGTGAATTTGCGACCGTGGCGATGAATCCGCTCCCGGTGCCACTCCCGAAAGGTGCTGAAGTCGCCCGCGGCGAAACGGTCCGCCAGGTCGGGGAGATCGCTCGCGGCGCGCTCGTGCAGCTGAGCCGCCATCATGTTGCCCAGGGCATAGGTCGGGAAATAGCCAAAGAGGCCATCGGCCCAGTGGACATCCTGAAGCACGCCATGGCCGTGGTCGGGCACCTCGATGCCGATGTCGTTCACCATACGGCTCCGCCACGCCTCCGGCAAATCGCGGGGCGGCAGGGAGCCGTCGAGCAATGCCTGTTCCAGCTCGAAGCGCATGATGATATGGAGGTTATAGGTCGCCTCGTCGGCCTCGACGCGGATCAGCGACGGCGCCATCTTGTTGACCGCGCGGTAGACGCTTTCTTCGTCAAGCCCGGCAAACTGCTCGGGAAATCGCTTCTGGAGCAGCGGAAAGGCATGCCGCCAGAACGGGCGACCTCGTCCGACCAGGTTTTCCCAGGTCCGGCTCTGCGACTCATGCAGACCCAGCGACGCGCCCCGCGCCAGCGGCGTCCGCTCCAGCGACGGATCGACGCCATGCTCGTAGAGCCCATGCCCGCACTCATGCATCGTCGCGAAGAGCCCCTGATTGAGGTGCCGTTCATCGAAGCGTGTCGTGAGACGGATGTCGCCGATGGCCATCGACGAGGCGAATGGATGCGCGGCCGGATCGACCCGCCAGGCATCAGGCGAGTAGCCGAACCAGGAGATCACCTCGATGGCGAATTGCCGCTGGTCCTCAACCGGAAAGACCCCCCGGACCGGCGCGTCATCGACCGCATCGGCGCGCTCCCGGATCCAGGCGACCAGCGGGACGAGCCCGGCTTTCAACGTGGCGAAGAGCGCCGCGACCTCGGCCGTGGTGATGCCTGGCTCAAAGTCGTCCAGCAGGGCGTCATACGGCTCGGCAACGTCGTCGAAACAGGCCGCATAGCGGCGGCGCAGATCGAGCGCCCGCTCGAGATGGGGAAGGAACCCGTCGAAGTCGGACGTCTTCTTCGCCTCGACCCAGGCGGGAAAGGCGCGTGCGCTCGCCGTCGCCATCTCAACGGCCAGCTCGGTCGGGACCCGTCGCACCTTCTCAACGTCCCGGCGGGCGACACGAACCAGACTCGCCTCGTCCGACTCCGCCGGCATCGCGGCCACCGCCTGTTCGGCGGCGTCGAGCAGGCGTCGCGTCTCGTTGGCAACGATCCGGTCGTGGGTCAACCGGGTCATCGTCCCAATCTGGTGGACGCGGGCATCCGCTCCCCGCGGCGGCATCATCGTCTGCTGATCCCAGCCCAGGAGACCTGTGACCTTCCCAAGATCGTGGATCTCGGCCAAATGGAGTTTGAACATCGCGTACGCGTCCGCGCGCGGCATTGGGGACACTCCTCCGTCGATCCTACTCCACTCGTCGCCCCGGCTGGCGCGGCACCGGCCACCGGGTCCGGTCCCGCGTTGATGGCGTCCGCGATGGGCCGGGGCGCAGTCATGCTACACCGTGCGAACCGCTCCAGCCCGAGCCATCAACGCGGTTGGCGGCCGCGGGGCCGGCGAGATACGTTGCGGCACGGGCGGTGACGGCGAGGCATCGTCGAGATCGGCACGGCAGCGCCCCGGATCGGGGGGCGGCGCGGACGGCGCTCGCCGGGCCGGTCGAAAGCGGTGGCGTCGTTGCGCGAAGCCAGAGGCATTGATCGATGCCCGGCCGGGATTGATTCGGTCACCCGGGCGTGACGAGCGGGACGCGCGACGGAGTCGTCGCGGGGTCTCCCACCGCGTGGCCGTGATGTGAGCGACGGACCACCTTCCGACACGGATCCAGCGGCCGGCGCAAATTCAGGACCCTGGTCTGGGCCGTTGCCCTGATGCGCGGTCGCGGCGGTAGCGCGGCGACCGCTGTCATCATGTACCACCCGACCGATGAGATGGGGGGCTGGGGCGCCTGCCGTGCCCATCAGCCACGACGCGGAGGGGCAGCATGGACGCATGCCATTCGACATCGCCACAATGCGGCCCTCACGAGGGCGAATGCTGGCCAACATCGCCACGATGCGATCCGGATCGCTGGGCGTAGGGAGCAGCGCCCCTACCCGGCAAGGCGGTGGGAGAACCGACCATCATGCCTGGTGTGCCCCTGCCGGACGAGAGGTGGGTGGCGCTCCGACACCATCGGATGGCGCGACACGCCGTCCGGCGCCTCTCGTGGTTCCCGGGGCGCGGGGCGAGCGCCAGTTGTGCATGGTGCCGTTCGCAGCATGGCCGGCACCAAGTGAATTATCACCTCCGGCAGGGCCGCATGACCTGCGACCGTGGGCGCAACGCATCCAGACTCCGCCAGCCCACGCGCGACTCACCACCCCGTCCGGCACCACTTGCTGCGCCCGGTTACCCGACCCCATCGTGACGATGTCGACCAGCATAGACCCCCGCTCGCGTTGCAGCGGTGAGGCACGGCCCGACCCGGTGGGCCCGATCGCGCCGTGACCGGTGGCGCCCGGACGGAGAGGCGTGCGGCCAGCGTCGATCGACGATGCCTCTGACAGGGCGGCGTTACCTCGCCGATCCCCGTCCCAGCGGACAGCACCGACGTTAGGCGACGACGCGCACCTCGACGATCAACCGGTCGTCGCCGGAAGGGGTGTCGTCGCTGTCGAGCGCCGCAAACCGTTCGGCGAGGGCCGCGAGAATCGCCCGCGGGGAGCGATCGGCGGTGCTTGCGGTCGCCTCGTAGCGCGCTTCGCTCACCCGGTCATTGGCGAAGCGTCGCAGCCGCACCTCGGCCGTGATGATCACCGGCTCGGCCTGCAGCCCACCGCCAGCGAGCGACTGCTCAGCCACGTCAGCGGCTGCCACAGCGCCCCCGGCCCGTATCGGATGGACCGGCCACTGCAGCACCTGGGCGCTCCGGCCAACCAGGCAAAGCCGCGGCTCCTCGGCTGAGGAGCGTCCTCCCATACCATCAGTCCCCGTCGCGCGCCCCCGTAGCATGGCCAGCTTCATCGTGATCCTCCATTCATCCAGATCGACAACCTCATCGTCCGATCCCTCAACCCCGGCGGACGGGGCAGCGAGCACCCACGACCGCGCCGTTTGAAGCAGCGCAACCGGGTAGACCGGGAGGTGATGTGTCAGGTGTGCGGGGCGTCTTGCTGTACGTACACACAATAGCAGAACACTTGATCTATGACAAGGGGTCACGACAATAGTCGTGTGGCAGGCGACGACATTTTCTTTCGCGAGACGACATTACTTACCAGCGCACTTGCTCGCCCCGTCCGTACACTGGCTCAACTGACCGGCCAAGACGCTCGGGCCAGGCAGATACCTCGTCGCGCGCTCCGCGCAGGGACCACCGAACTAAATCGTGCTCTTTCGTTTAGGCGACCACATACTTTACGTATGTGGTCAGCGTGTCAGCGACAATCGGTTTCTCAATCTGCCGATGGTAGATTGGGTGACCCTTTTGAAGAGTCGAATCGAAGCATCAGCGATCAAATTGAACATATTCCGAGGTCTCGACGAGCAGCCGCCCGGACCTCGCTGAGACATGACCGTGCCGCAGTGAGGTGCGTCGCTACAACATCGTCATATTCGGCGTAGTCATCAATGGCTTCCACGGTTTGAAAGTACTTTGTCAGCGATGCTGCTACCTCGTCGGAAATAATGAACGAACCGACATCAGCGATTTTCTTCAGTTGCCCTCGGTTATGCACGAAATCATCAGATCCTCGCGTCGGCCCACTAGCGAGACCTTGACGGGTGGCCCACATCTCGTTCTCGGCTTCTCTGGCGTAATCGAAAAGGTGCCAAAGAGCCTCAATAATCGACGTATAGGTTTCAGCTTTACGCTCCCACCACCGTTGCGTCTTCCATTCCTGAGACACAGCAACAGCGCGCTTATCCTCCCGAGCCTGTTGCTCGCGTCGAATGGCATCTTCCCGCCGATCCTGTCGCTCTCTCAGCCTAGACTCACGCATCCACGTGGCAATCGCTGCCAACGGAATGCCAGCAAGCGCGACCACAGGCGCAACATATTCAGGCCAAGTCACACCGCTCAGGTCTCCTTAGTCAATATGGCACGTTCTCGAGCCGAGCGTCGGGATGCTGAAGTTTAACCACTAAGGCGTCGTTGGGCCAGTTATCCAGCACTGGTCGGTTCGCTACATGCCAACACCCAGAGGATCGACTGCGGTGACGAGGCGTTGGCGGGTTCGCTGGGCGACAACCGCGTCATGAAGGGCAATCCCGCAGAAGAGTCCGGTCACGATCGCGATCCCCATCACCCGCCCGGTACCGATCATCGCGAGGGCAGGACCAGGACACGACCCCGCGACCGCCCAGCCGCTGCCATAGACCAGGCTGCCAAGCAGATGGTGTCGCTGGATCGGCGATCGGGAGATGGTCAGCTTGCCGCCAAGTGGGGTTTCCCACCTCAGGTGATGCAGCAACCGGAGGGTCCGTGCCGCAACCGCGACCGCCGAGCCCATAATCAGGAACGGGGCTGGATCGCGAAAGAGGAGCATCCGGTGGATCACGTTAAACTCGGTCAGCCGCGCCGCCGACAGGGTAAACCCGAAGGCGAGTCCGAACACCAGTCCCATTCCCTGGATGCGCGGCATCACAGCGCCCCTCCAATCGTCAGGTGATTCAGCCAGGTGACGACGACCGCCGTCGTCACGAAGGTGCCGGTCGCGACGATGCTGCCCGGGGAAAGGACTGACGTGCCGCAGAGACCGTGGCCGGTGGTGCAGCCGCCGCCCCATCTCGCCCCGTACCCCATCAGTGCGCCGCCCAGCAGGAGAATCAACGCCAGTGCCGGGGTCGAGTACTCGGCGCCCAACGCGCCGTATCCGAGACCGAAGCTCAGATTGCCTCGAAGCACTCCCGCGAGCAGACCTCCGCCGCACATACCCGCGAAGAACCAGACCCGCCAGGGCTCGGTCGAGCGCCCTTGCACGAACGCCAGCGTCTGGATATACGCGCCGAGCGAGCCGATCGGCTTGTTCGCCACCGCGGACATCCCCTCCACCAGCAGACCCAACATCGGCCCGGCGACGAACCAGGGCAGCCGGTCCGGTAACAGATCAACCATTGCCGCGTCTCCTCGTACGCGCCAAAGACAGGGATTTCTGCCGGTACGTTAGCCAATGTCCGGCCGCTTGCCTAGATGTTGCTCCTGCCTCTCACCCCCCCCAGGGAAGACCTCGTGACACCCGCACGGGAGCCGGCTCAGGAGTCTACGGTGGCCCCCCCACCGCGGGGCTGGCTCGGGTCCGTCTCACACGGCCATGGCCCCGTCCGTGGTAGGCTCGCGGTCAGTTCAGCAACGGTATCCACCGGAAACGCTGGAAGGCGACCTCCGTGCCAGATGCTGCCCCAGCGGGCACCAGCCACTACGATGCGATCGTCCTTGGTGTCGGCGGGATGGGGTCGGCGGCCTGTTACCACCTTGCGCGGCGGGGTCTGCGCGTCCTCGGCCTGGAGCGATTCGATATTCCCCACGCCATGGGCTCGTCCCATGGCGTCAATCGCATCATCCGGCTCGCCTACTACGAGCACCCGAGTTACGTCCCGTTGCTACGCCGCGCCTATGCGCTCTGGCGCCAACTCGACGCCGACTTCGGCGAGCGGCTGCTCCATATCACCGGATCGATTGATGCCAGCCATGAGGATGACCCCGTTTTTCAGGGATCGCTCCGTTCCTGCCGGGAGCATGACCTGGCCCATGAGGTCCTCACCGCCGAGGGGCTCGCGGAGCGATGGCCGGGCTACCGCCTCCCGGCTGGGTTCCGTGCCCTCTTTCAACCCGAGGGCGGCTTCCTCGTCTCAGAGCGGTGCATCGTCGCCCACGTCACCGCCGCCCAGGCGGCTGGTGCGGAGATTCGCGCGCGGCAGCGCGTGCTGGGATGGGAAACTGACGGCGACGGCGTTCGGGTCGAGACCGATGCAGGAAGCTATCGTGCCGATCGCCTAGTCGTGACCGCGGGCGCCTGGTGCGGCGGACTCATCCCCGAGCTGGCGACGCTCGCCCGGGCGGAGCGCCAGGTGCTGGCCTGGCTGCAACCGGTCAACCCGGCACACTTCAGCCCAGAGCGTTTTCCGGTCTTCAATCTCGCCGTCGAGGAGGGCCGGTTCTACGGCTTCCCGGTCTTCAGCGTGCCGGGCTTCAAGGTCGGCCGCTACCATCACCGGGGCGAGACCGTCGACCCCGAGACCATGAACCGGGAGCCGAACGCCGAGGACGAGGCGATCCTGCGATCGTTCGCCGAGCGCTATTTCCCGGATGGGGCCGGGGCGACGATGGCGCTGCGATCCTGCCTCTTCACCAATACCCCGGACGAGCACTTCATCATCGACACCCATCCCCACCACCCCCAGGTGGTGGTCGCCTCTCCCTGCTCCGGACACGGCTTCAAGTTCTGCTCGGTGATCGGCGAGATCCTGGCTGATCTGGCCGAGCGCGGCCGCACCGACCACGATATCTCCCTCTTCGGTCTTGATCGATTCAACGGCTCATCCGTTTCGGGGACACCAGCACCCGCGCCAATGCTCGCCTGACGTCAGTCGTTCGGTCTCCGGAGGCCTCCCCTCCATCCGTGCGGCTACCGCTGACCGTCTATGATCCGCCGTGCGTCGTCAGTGGTCGTATCTTCTCGCCTCCGCGGCGATACGGCGCTATCAGGAAGGGTTTCCCATGAGCCAGGACCGACAGGCGTTCCGCATCGCGGTGATCCCTGGCGATGGCATCGGCGCCGAGGTGGTGCCAGAAGGGCTGCGCGTGCTGGACCGGCTGGCGCTGGTCAGCGACGGCGAACTGGCCTTCAGCTATGAGACCTTCCCCTGGGGCTGCGACTACTACCTGCGGACCGGCCGGATGATGGATGCGGATGGTCTGGAGCGGCTGGATGGCTTCGATGCGATCTACTTCGGCGCCGTCGGCTGGCCCGGCGTCCCGGACCACGTCAGTCTCTGGGGACTGCGCCTGGCGATCTGCCAGGGGTTCGACCAGTACGCCTGTGTCCGCCCGGTCCGCCTCCTGCCCGGTGTCGAGAGTCCGCTGCGCCACGCGACCGCCGAGACGATGGACTGGATTGTCGTCCGCGAGAACGTCGAGGGGGAATACGCAGGGATCGGCGGCCGCAACCTCGCCGCGCGAGGCACCGGCCGGGAGATCGCCACCCAGACCGCCCTCTTTACCGAGGAAGGCTGCGAGCGGATCATCCGCTACGCCTTCGAGCTGGCGCGCACCCGACGCCGACGCAAGGTGACCAGCGTGACGAAGAGCAACGCCCAACAATACGCGATGACCCTCTGGGACGATGTCTTCGAGCGCGTTGCCACCGCCTACCCCGATGTCGAGACCGAATCGTGGCTGGTCGATGCGATGGCCGCCCGCTTTGTCCTCCGCCCGGAAACGCTTGAGGTCGTGGTCGGCTCGAACCTCTTCGGCGACATCCTCTCCGATCTGGGGAGCGCTCTCGCCGGCAGCATGGGCGTGGCCGCCAGCGCCAATATCGACCCTGAGCGCCGCCACCCAAGCATGTTCGAGCCGGTCCACGGCAGCGCGCCGGATATCGCCGGTCAGGGAATCGCCAACCCGATCGCCGCCATCTGGAGTGCCGCCCTGATGCTTGACCACCTCGGCCTGCCCGATCAGGCCGCGCGGATCATGCGCGCCATCGAAGCGACGACTGGCACTGGCCTGGTCACTCCGGATCTCGGCGGCACCGCGACGACCCGCGAGGTCGGCGACGCCGTCCTCCGGGCGCTCTAAACGGCGCCGATCTGATGCCCTCGTTCGCCAATGCGCGCAAAGACGTGCTGCGACACCGTTGAGGACGGCTGACAACCTGCTTCAAGGCGATCACCGAGCAGTCAGATCATCTCGCGGGATCGGTAGTTCTTGACGAGGATGCATCAGCGCCTCCTGCAAGGAGACATCCCCGGGGAGAACACATGGAACACTCGTGGAGCACCGCCCTGTGGCGGCAATTCGGCGCCGTCAGACGAGCTCGAGAACGCTCTGATGGCCTGTCCCGCGTCGCAGTGGACCCAGCGCCTCTGGCCCGACCCCTCGTTGCCGCCGTTTCCGCCGCGGTTCGCGGAGTTCTAATATGTCACCTTTCACACGCTTGTCTGGCTCGACCTCTATCTCTCAGGCGTCCCGGAGGAGGGATTTTCTCCTCCTGCTCCCTTCGCCCGAGGGGACCTCGATTCCGTCGAATCGCTGCCCGAACGGCCCTATACCAGGGAGCAACTGCGCGCCTATCACGCATCCATGCGCCAGAAGTGCCACACGACACTGGTCGTACTGACCGACGAGCAGGCGCGCCGGTCCGTCCAGTATCCCTGGTCACAGGGGCAGCCGGTCAGCTTTCTGGAACTGCAGCTCTACAATTTGCGCCACGTCCAGGAACATGCGGCCCAGATGAGCCTTTTTCTCGGACAGCACGCCATCCCTGACGCGGACCTCGACTGGGTGCCCCGGGCAAAGCGTGACCCTGGCAGCCACTGAATGGGTGCGGAGTGGGGGCTCGCCTGTACGCTCCCACACACGCTCCTAAATCTCGTGGCCGGCGAGCCCCTCAACCACCGTCAGCAGCGACGAATGATCGAGGTCGCCATGACCAGCCGCCGCGAGCGCCTCGAAGAGCTGCGCGACCACACCGGTCACCGCCAGCGGCACCCTATGCTCCTTGGCGGTCGCGAGGGCGATCCCCAGGTCCTTCCGGTGCAGGTTGACCCGAAAGCCGGGGGTGAACTCATGGCGAAGCATGGTCGGACCGCGTAGCTCCAGCACCTTGCTCCCCGCCAGGCCGCCGCTCAGCACCTCGACGATCTTCGCCGGGTCAACCCCCGCCTTCGAGCCGAGCACCAGCGCCTCGCTGACCGCGGCGTAGGTGATGGCGACCACGATCTGATTGCAGGCTTTGACCGTCTGGCCCGCACCCGGTTCCCCGACATGGACGATGGTCTTGCCCATCGCCTCGAAGAGGGGACGGGCGCGGGCGAAATCGTCGGCGGACCCGCCGACCATGATGCTGAGGGTGCCAGCGACCGCCCCTTTATCGCCGCCGCTGACCGGCGCATCGAGTGCCGAGGCACCGCGCTCGGCCAGCGCCGCCGCCATCTCGACCGCGGTCGCTGGCGCGATGGTGCTCATATCCACGAACAACGATCCCGGACCCATCGCACCAAGCAGACCGTCATCTCCAAAGACCACATCGCGCACATCGGGCGAGTCGGGCAGCATCGTGATGACGATCTTTGCGCGTTCGGCGACCTCGCGGGGAGATTGGGCCGCGCTGACGGCGTCAGACTCGGCGGCGAGCTGATCGACCGCCCCCCGGCTCCGGTTGTGGACGACCAGTGGATAGCCCGCCTCGATCAGATGACGGGCCATCGGTTTGCCCATGATGCCCAACCCAATGAACCCGATCGAATCCGCCACCCGTCACTCCCTCCACTGGTCTGACGACGTTCACCTGTTCCGCTCGATCGGATCACTGACTCAAGCGCGACCCGACGATCGAGAGCGTCCCTTACCTGGTGAGACCCCACTCCGTGAGCCAGGAGAGCGAGTGTTCCGTTCCTCCCTCGGGGAGGTATTCCAAGCTGACCCAGCCATCGTAGCCCGACCGGTCGATCGCCGCGAACAGGTACGGGAAGTTGATCTCGCCAGTGCCCGGCTGATGACGATCCGGACTGTCCGCGATCTGGATGTGGCCGATCCGAGCGACCTGCCGCCCGATCGTCGCCGCCAGATTGCCCTCACCGCGCTGCGCGTGATAGACGTCGTACTGCAACGCCAGATTCGGATGCCCGACCCGATCGATCAGATCGAGCGCGGTCTCGGTCGTCGGCAGCAGAAACCCGGGCGCGTCGTACCGGTTGAGCGGCTCGACGACGAGCCGCACTCCAACCCGCTGCAGTTCCGTCGCGGCGAAGGCGAGATTCCCGACGACCGTCGCTACCTGCTCCTCCATCGCCGGCCCAACCAGTTGGCGACCGACCAGGCAGTTGATCCGGCGGCCGCCGGTCGCGCCAGCCACCGCCACTGCCCGGGTCACACCCTCGCGAAACTCGGTGATCCGCGCCGGATCGTTGGCGATGCCCCGTTCCCCCGCCGCGAAGTCGCCTGCCGGAAGGTTGAAGAGCACCAGCTCCTGGTGATTCTGGCTCAGCGCAACGGCGAGCGCCGGCACGTCCTCCCCATATGGAAAGAGCACCTCGACGCCCATAAAACCGGCTGCCGCGGCGCGGGCGCACCGCTCGGCAAATGGATACTCCGTAAACAGCATCGACAGATTGGCGGCAAAGCGCGGCACGGG
>JAABUS010003254.1_pt1 | contig 26994 bp, 23 predicted proteins | sample 5560161 | NCBI WGS metagenome assembly JAABUS01 (sample SAMN10711885, study PRJNA513376) | rock metagenome | isolation source: Antarctica rocks | place: Antarctica: Victoria Land, Trio Nunatak nord | collected 2016-01-04
ATGCTTAAGAAGTAAACTGTTGAAATCTGAGCAGTGAGAGATTTCGCTCATCTTGAACTGTGAATCTGCTGCAAGAGAAAAAACTATCTCTCGCTAAGAGAAAAATCAGCATAGAAGTCGTGTCTTATGTATGTTGCATGCAACGTATGCAACATATTTTCGATAGACTAAAAGATTGAGCAATATAACTGAAACTCATTACATGCTATCTGATGCTCAAATGAGAGTGAGATGCAAGTAATTTGTGATCTTGACATTAAATCTACTAGTAAATCAGATTCACATGATATGAGACTGCAAAATTAAATACGTAACGTTCATGCTAAGTTTAAACATTGTTGAAGCATTTAATCAAGTCTTGCACATCAGACTTCTGCATACTCTGAAAATGAAAAGAACTTCAAACTACATAGTTGAATGAGCATGTAGCTTTCTTGAGAATCGAGAAACATTGCTGAGATTTGATGAATAAACGAGTGACATGCGCAAGATAAACGCAAACATATTGCAGAAGTCTTTCATTTCATCAATTCTCTTTCTATTGTTCAACGCAAGTCTGATTAAGAAGTGCAAAGCACTGAAAATTAAAATTGAAGTGCTTGACTTCGTAAATGACATTAACATTCTAGCATATGATAAATTCATTGAAGAAATTTGCAGAACTCTGAGCAGAGTGCACAATGTCTGCGCAAAATGAACTTGCACTCATGATGCAACATTTGCATCAGAAAAGTATGAATTTACACACTTCATCAGAAAATCAAAAAGATTTGACATGATGATTAGCATACAAATAGAAAGCTCAGTCATTAAGTTGAAATCAAATGTGCAAATTCTGAGAGTACAACTGAACATGAAATTGCGATGAAGTACGCATCTTCATCAAATTGAAGTGAATCACGTCACATGAATGCTAGCACTTAATCGATTTAAAGTCTTCATATGAGAAGCAATCTTTACAAAAGCAAGACAGATATGCTCAGCAGTAGTAAGATCAGAAATTGCATTTAAAGCATCAGTCTGACATCAGCAAGAAAAAGAGAAAGAACTGTCAGACAAAGAATGCAAACTTGAAATACTACAGAATCAAACTCTGCGTCACGTTGCAAAGATGTTCAAAAGAGTAAGCATCAAGACTCTGAAAGCAGAAATGTATATAAGTTCATTGCATGTTCATTTGAACATGTTGCAAGACAAGATCACGTTACGCAGTTGAGTTAATGATCATATGCAGAAAATCAGACAAGCATGCAAACTGATACATATTCATCTGATGAGTGTTAATCGCATCATTTCTCACTTTCTTGTCATCAAGAAAGTGATGCTTCTAAACAACTTAATTCAAGAAAATGCGAAAATACAGTTGAGACGTGAATGATTAACTTTTGCTGCAACGATTTCAACTAGTGACAGCATTGCAATAAAGCAGTATCACAAAAGTCAGTGAAAGCAACGATGAAAAAAATATAGAAAATGCATTGCAGATGTTTACATCATTTTGACACAAAGATCACATCTGTTCAACAAGATGATAAAGATGCAAAACAATCTTTAGAAGATTGAAAGCACTCTCATCACTTACATCAGAATTGAACGCATAGATCTGAATGCTTATTTGCACTTCAGAAATGTTTCAGATGCAGATAGCATGTGATGCAACTGCAACTGAAATCATCAGACAATGAAACATGTACTCATGCATTGCTTGAACTGATTGCATCTGCGATCAAGAATGTTACAAGACATTGACTTCTTGAACTATCAAATAATCATCGCTATCACGAAGAGTCTCAGAGCAGCTGCAAGAATGATGATGAAAACGAAGCTTCTGAAACAATTTAAAGTAACTAAGTCACTCATTCTCTAACATGTAATCAACGTGAACTAATTTGATACATAGTCTCATAATGATAGTTTCAAATGCACAAAGCAGTCATATAAACAGCGAGTGATTTTCTATCTCAGAGAGTTTTGTTCACTCGATATAGATAGCATAGAATCTTTCATGAGTTAACTTAATCAATGTCACAAGAATGTATGAATTTATTATTATTATTATTATTAATAATTCATACATTCTTGTGATGTTAATTAAATTGATTCATGAGAAAAATTTATGCTATGTGTAAAAAAATGACAGTTCATACATAAGAAACTGACGACAGCAATTTATCAAAGCATATGATATATTAAATTGATTAACAAGTTATAGAGCACAATCGTACGATCAAAACAAGTCTTCATTCGACTCAATAGCTTCACAGATGACTGCATCGCAAGTCAAAAATCGAAAATCGAAATTTTTCGCGCTCACGCAGGTCAAAATCGACGACGAAACGAGAGTTCATCAACGCAGAAGAAAGAATCATCAATTCAGACAGTAATTTGATTAATAAATCAAAGAGCAAACTCACATGAAAAGAACAAGTCATCAATCGACTTTAGAACAGCACAGAAGACTGCGTACTGACGCAAAAATCGAAATCAAATTCTTTTGTGCTTGAAGATCACACAGAGAACAACGTTGTTTCAGAGAAGTACAGCGTTTCTTATCAAATCACTATTTGTTTTACCTTTTCTTGATGTGCAAGACAATAAGTTGAGATCAGTCATTACTATTCTGAGCGAGATAACACGACTATTTTGATACATGAAATATAAAGCAATTGCGTCAAGCATTTTCTATCAAAAAGAGTAATCTAGACTTTTGCAGACTAGATTTATATCATTCTTATCTGACATAAGTCGATAATAGAAGACGATTTATTGCAGATTTCAAGATAGAAATTGAAAAATCTCTACACTAAAGTTACTGTTTACGTGAAACGCTCTGAATAAGAGATTAAAGAGATATTTAAGTGATGTCAAGTGAATTTTCTAGAAGCTTGAAGCTTGAAACTCGGAAAAACTCTCTATGAAAAGAAATATAAAAAGTCGCTTTATGTGCTCTTTCTCGCCTCGTTTCGCGAATAGTAACGCAGAACTCAGCAGAAGCAATAGCTCAGAGTCAAAACTCAAAACATCAACGATAGAAATTAAAAAATCAACGTTAGAGATTGAAATAAATCTATGAAATGAACTTAGCATGAGTTCATCAACAAGCAAACAACTGCAAAACGACATTATTGACCTATTTCGCAGTCAACAAAAATCGCTCACATCAGCAAATAGAAAAACGCAATACGTGTTCAGTTTATTCGATGCATTGATGCTAAATTCATATGCAAATGCATACAACGACAAGAATACAATCAATTTGCGAAATGCAAATTCGCAGCAAAAAGAGCAAACATAAGCGATTGTGAAAGTTAAAGAAATGAAAAAGCGAAAAGCGATGAAAAGTTCGCAAAAAGAAGCTAGCATTGAAGTTAGTACTAGCAAGTGCTACAATGTCATCTCTAAAAAGATGCAGATAAAGAGACTGCGCGAAAGAATTGAATTTGCAGTCAATCAGCTAAGACAAGCAATATCAGAACAGAAAGAGACTATAAGTCATAACTTAATCTACATTCAAAGAGCATGCAACGAAAGCATAGAAAACTCAATTCAGAAGCAAATTGATTAACTTCAAAGTCAAACAAACAACAAACTGAAGATCATTCTACAATTAATTCAACAAAATGCTGAAAACATCAAAAAGAAAATCAATGCAAAGCAAATGACAAAGAATTCGCAAATCTTGCAGAAGACGCAGGTTTCGCAAACGTTGCAGATCATGCAAAATTCGCAAAAACCAACGCAGAAGCTCACATATGTGCAAAAAGCAGCTCAAGTCACAAGCGTAAATGCAAATGCAAATGCAAATGCAAATGAATGAAACCTGATTACCAAAAAATTCTCGCCAAAGTCACAAGAGATATCATATTGCGAAAGAAGATTGATAATCACTTTGAAAAATAAGAACTGAATCTTACAAGCAATGAAAATGCGCAATGCAGTGAACAACGCACTGAAGAAGGCAAAGTCTGACATAATAGTCGCTACAGTGACTAAAACACAAAGAGATAACAATATTGCTTTAATGATTTCAGAGAAATACATCGCGAAAGCTCTACTGAAGCAAAAAGATATATGAGAGCATATATTCAAAGTCAAAAGTATCAAGAAGAATGAAAAATGATACAAGATAGTGATACACAGTCTGAAAATCAATATCTTCAACATGAAGATCGAAATAAAATATCTGAGAATCAAGCTAGAGAAGTACAACTCTGAATTGAAGCTGATAATCAATTCGATATGATTATCAAAAGGTGAAAATAAAGCAAGAAAGAATCATGCTTCGACGATACTGATGTTCAAAATCGAAGTCAAAGCACAAAAACATCTGAAAAAATGAGTTCTAGCAGCGAAATCAACATATCGAACGATCAAATATCAGGATTATCGATCAAGCAATCAGTGTCAGAGATGTCAAACATTTGAACATTTGCAGAATAAGTGCAATAAATCATCAAGATGCTTGTTTTGTGAACGAAATCATCTGACATGAGAGCATAAATGTCAATTACCTACGTGCAAAGATAAGCAATCATGCAATCACATGATTTCTAGATGCTGTAACTGTCAAAATGCGCATCTCGCAAACAGCGTAATGTGCAAAACATATCAGGCAGCTCAGTCTATTAGCTCACAAAAAGATCATCTAGTCACGAAATTGTAATGAGTAGTGCATTTGAAATGTCACAAAACAACGCAAATAATGAAAGTTTTGCAAACACGTTGAATATTTGAATTCTACAGCACAATTGTGCAAGATCAACGCAAATTATGCATGCATGCATGAAATTTGCGAAAAACAAGACAGATATTGTTATACTACAAGAATCATGAATGAAAGATGAGAATATAACAATTTCACATTCATTGTTTATCTGCATTAAATCAAATGTTCAGAATACTCATGTCAGAGTACTGATATTTGTTGCGAAAAACGCAAAGAAATTTACATACACATCAAGATCAGACATAGTCAATAACAAAGATATGCAAGCGATATCAATAGCAAACAATAAAATTCAGAAAGAAATTTTATTGTTCAATATTTACAACGAAAAATCACAAAATGCAGATAACGAGCAATTATACACAATTGAGCGAAAATTAGCAAAAGTTATGCTAAATTCTGAGCAAAAAGTTATTATTATTGAAGACTTTAATGCACATCATAGCTGATGAAACGCAAAAATTTCAAACTTTATTAGAATGAAAGCGTTAATAAAGTGAGTAAATTTATATAAATACAATCTGATTAACACTTCTAATATAGACACATATCACAGCTATTTAAGTCAGTCAAGCTTGATACTTGATTTAGCATTTGCATCAAAGAATATGCGCAATCACATCAAGAATTGACATATAAATGAGAATGCAAACACAGAATTTGATCATAAAGTAATTCTATTTACAATAGTTATGAAAAAAGTAAAGTTGATCGAAAATTCGTTGAACGCGTCATACAATTTGCAAAAAGTCAACTGAAAAGACTCTGAGAAGCATTTGCAAAAGACGAAAGACAAAATGATTGTCAAGATGCAAAGAATCATGAGTTTAGAAGCAAAAGTCATTTATTTGACTGAATGCATCAAGAATACAGTGAAATTATTCGTATTTAAACAGCGAATATGCGCAAAATCAAAACTCTGATGAAACAATGAGTTTATTGAAAGATGAAAGACGCTGTCGTCAAAAAAGCGAATCTGAAAAAGATGCAAAAGTGATGATGCATGAGCAGAGATAGTTCAAATGCGAAATTTGTATCATGATGCAATAAAGCTGATCAAAAACCAATTCTGAATCAATTTCTTGAACAACATTGAAGAAAAAGAAGTGTTTCAGACATACAAGTTTATTAAATCACGTCTAATCGAAAAGCTATTCTTAATACAAAACTTGCAAAAAGAATTGAAGATTGAATTCAATGAAAAGTGCAAGACATTTCTGAAAGCAATGTACTCATCATCTTTGAAAATTCAAATTAATAAAGAATTACTATCAAACGAAAGTATACAGTGATCAAGAGTTATCAAAGAGAAAATCAAGTACGCTATTAACTTCTCAGCACTCAGAAAAGCATTCAAATCAGACGAGATGTCATTTGCAATCATACAGCGAGCGTACAAAACTATATTGAAAATCTTCAATTTAGTGTATTCAGAGTTGATTGAAAACAATTATCATTCAAAAATATGACGCGAAGACATGAGAATTATTCTACAAAAATCAGACATGTTGAATTATTTAATTTCGAAGACATACAGAATTATTATGCTGCTAAACTGTTTAGACAAAGTAGCAGAAAAAATAATAGCAGTGCAACTGTCGTACACAGCTGAAATTAATGATAAGTTGCTGAATTTTGATCAAATGAGAGACAAAAAACAAAGATTAGCTATAAATGCAGTACTAAATCTAGTACATGATGCGCAAATGACGAAAAGTCGAGAAAACACGCTTATCTGTTTACTGCTAGATGTCAAAGAAGTCTTTGATCATGTTGCGTTGAAACAGCTGATCAAAATATTAATTAGATTGAAAATATCAGTCAATTTAATCAATTGAGTAAAATGTTTCTTACAAAACCGAATTATTGGCTTAGCATTTGATGACAAATGTCAGAAATCAAAGAAAATAAGCACAGAAATATCACAAGACTCATCTATCTCACTCATTTTATTTCTAATTTATATTTGATATTTGTTTTCAAAGATTCGCGCAAAGTTCGAAAATTTACAGTCATTCAGCTATATTGACAACGTGACGCTATACATTGAGGGAAGAAATATTGACAAGAATGTGAAAATACTGAAAAACGCAGCAAAAATCGCTTTCACATGAGCTGAGAACAATGCAATGCAATTCAATAACTCGAAATCTGAATTGATACACTTTGAAAGTCACAAGATGACACTCAATCAAAGAATTATTCTACTCAATAACATGATCATAAAATCAAAGACATACGTACAATGACTAGAAGTCTGACTGAATCGAAAGCTCAACTTCAAAGTTCATGTGCAAATAAAAATCGCGACAGTCACAAGAACGCTACACTCGTTATTTAAATTAATTAATAGCGAGTGAGAATTAAATGTCAAATGAGAAAAGCAGTTATATCTGACATATGTCACGTCTATTAGCGATTATGACGTCGAAATATGATGAAATAATTAAAAAAGCTACTTAGTCAAATTTCGCAAATTGCAAAACACTGCATTACGAAAAATTCTGAATGCATTTTGAACATCATTGATAGATGCTATGCAAATAGAAGTTGAAATCTCGTTGATAAAGATGCAATTAGATCAAAAGTGCAAGAACTATGCAATTTAAATAGTTGAATTATCGAAAAAACACTCTATCAGAAAAAGAACGTTTATTTCATACTCATCTCAATACTCTATTGAATTGAATCTGAATCTGAACGCATCAAAATATCTGAACTGAAATGAAACAAAGACGAATTTATCTTGAAAAGTCAAGAAATGCAAAGACAGACTCATGCAGATATATTGAATATTGAACAAAGTGCAAAAAACACTGAATTCAATAAAAGAAATCGAAATTTCTCACTTCAAGAAATCATGAGATCGAAAAATTGAATATCTGACAAAGACGCAAATCGAATTCGCAAAAGATGAAATGTGCAAAACGATAAATACATACTATAGAGAACTGAAAACAATAGTCAAAAAGACGAAAAACATAGTGATGTACATCGACGCATTGCAAACTTGAAAAAAGATAGCAGAACTTAAACAGAAATCGAAATCATGATGATATTCACGCACGAGTCTGTTAAGTGCAGCAAGATGACAAGCGTAATCAACGAAATAATCATAACGAAAGCGAAATTGCAAGCTATCAATGATGCAATCGCGATATGCAGCGAAAAAGCATCTGAAGGCAGCAAAATTTGAGTGTACACAGACAGTCAAATGACGTTGCAAAGATTAAAAGCAAAGAGTAATGTCAACTTGAAGTTATTCAATAACATACGATAAAATCTGATTAATCTGCAACAAAATCAATATCATATTTGCATACAGTGAGTATTGAGTCGCAAAAACATCATCGAAAACGAAGCAGTGAATCAATTGATCAAAGATGCAGCACGAAAAAGATTAACAATTGACATCAGAAAAAGAACAATCATGAGCTTCATTAAAAAGCAAATAGACAAAGAGACAAAAGAGCAATGACTAATTGCATGAAATGACAGCATCAAAAAAGAAAATCAGTGTCAGAAGCACACAGCGAGAGTAAATCTGAGTTACAGATCACTAAAGAAGCTTCAAAAAATAGACAGACTGACGTTTTCAACATTTATACAGCTAAAAATGAAACATGACTATTTTAAAAGCTATCTGCATCGATTATCAGAGAATAATTCAAACAAATGCTATGAAATATGCAAGGCGAGACAAACGTCGAAGCACTTACTACTGAACTGCAAACATTATAGAACAGAACAGTTACAGCTTAAAGCAAAAGCACAGTTCAAAAACATGAACACTATATTGATGTTGTTTATCATCAAGATTGAAAGAATTGCAATGCTAAAGTACTTGAAAAGTACTTGAATTGCAACAAGAAAATGACTATTGAAAACGAAAAAGTAAAGTGAGAAGAACATGAAGAGACGAGAAATCAAGAGCACGAAAGAAAGAAGTTGTTTGATTGAAAGTGCTTGTTTGCACAAACTATCGATGTGATTAATCAATGAAAAGATATAAAGCAGTGACTTTGATCAAAATACATGTAATTTAACATATGCACAGCGTCTAGATAGTGTCATAGTCATAGACTGCATGCACTTAATGAAGAAATAAAAAAAAATATGCTATGTATGTTAAGTGAACAAAATCTTCTGAGATAGAAAATCGCTCACTGTTTATATGATTGCTACACGCAGTCGAGACAATAAAACTGAGACTATGTATCAAATTTGTTCATGATGATTGCATGTTAAAGAATGAGTGTTCTTGTCATTCTAAACTGCTTCAGCAGCTTCATTTTCATCATCATTCTCGCTGTTGTCTTGAGATTCTTCATGATTGAGATGATGATTCAATAGTTTGTGAAGTTGATATCTTGTAATATATTTATTTGAAGATGCATTCAATTCAAGCAATGCATCAGAATATGCTTGACTGTTTGATGACTTCATTCACAGTTGCATTGAGAACTATTCATGTTCAACACATTTCTTAAGTGCAAATAAACATTCAGCTTTATGCATTCAATTTTAATGTAAGTTGCAAGAATGCTTTTGATTTTCTGAAAATCATCATGCATTCTTACTGACTTCTTGAATAAATGAAATCTTTGAGCGAAAGATGTATTACTTGTATGCACGAAGTTTTCATGCACACTGAGTTTTCACACACTCTAACTAGAAAGATTAGTTACAGATAGTATTTCAAGACACACTAAATCTTAAGATACTATCTGATGTCTTGAGATACTATCTGTAACTAATCTTTCTAGTTTTTATTTTTTTTATTTCTTTATTAAGTGTATGCAGTTTATGACTATGATACTATCTAGACGCTGTGTATATGCTAAATTACATGTAATCTAGTCAAAATCGCTGCAGTATATCTTTTCATTGATCAATCACATTGATAGTTTGCGCATATGAGCGTGTGAGCTGTCTATATAATCAAGTGATCATATAAACAATTCAAGATTGTGAAAGCTGATCACTTTAACATGAACTTTCGACTTGTCTGTATGATTATCAAGCTATGCAAACTAAATAAGCTTTGATTTATGTAGATGAAAGCTGATCACTTCGACGTGAACTTTCAAGTTCGCTGTATGATCATTTAGTTGAACGAACTAGATGAGTTTTGATCTATGTATTTGCAACGTATGTAAATCGATCAGAAAATCGAAAAATCAATCGATTTACCGCGTTGCAAAAACTGAGTCGTGCTTTCGCAGTGACTGTGTAAATGTCGTATATTAGTTGCAGTGTGTGCGCAAAGACGTTGCTGTTGTTCTGTGTATATGAGCAAAGATTGTGTCATGTCTTTACAATGTATGTATTTGCAATGCATGTAAATCGCTCAGAAAATCGAAAAATCGATTGATTTACTGCATTGCATCAATGTGTATGTGCGCAAAAGCTGAGTCATGTCTTTGCAATAACTGTGTAAATGTTGTATATTAGTTGCAACGCATGCGCAAAAATGTCACTGTTATTCTGTGTATATGAGCAAAGACTGTGTCATGTCTTTGCAGTATATGTGATTGCGATTCATGTAAATCGATCTGATAAAGCGAAAAATCGATCGATTTACTGCATCATGCAGATGTGTAGATGCACAAAAGCTGAGTCATGTCTTTGCAATGTGTATGTGTGTGATGTATATGAGTTGCAACGCGTGCGCAAAGACGTTGCTGTCATTCTATGTATATAAGCAAAGTCTGTATCATGTCTTCGCAATGTATGTGATTATGATGCATGTACATTGATCTGATAAAGCGAAAAATCGATTGATTTACTGTCTCATGTGAACATGTAGATGCACAAAAGCTGAATTATGTCTTCGCAATATATATATGTTTATCATATATGAGTTCAACGTGTGAATAAAGCGCTGTTACTGCTCTGTGTGTGATTGCGCTGCATGTAAATCGGTCTGAAAATGCGAAAAATTGATCGATTTACTGCATCACATCTGTCTGTATATGCATAAAAGCTGAATTATGACTTCGCAGTATGTATGTATATGTTATATATAAGTTGCAGCATGTATGCAAAGACGTTGCTGTTCTTCTGTGTATATGCAAGCTTCAATGTATTAACAATTGCGTTGTTATTATCTTGCTTTTCGACTGTGTGTGAGCTCAACATGTGAGTAAAGCGCTTTTACTGCTCTGTTAATGTTGATGAGATTATTCAGCTCTTCTGACAAGCATAGCTTGCAGAAGATTCATAGTCAGCATCTTGTACAGATAAATCTTGTTGTCAATCTAATCTTTCTAGTTAAAGTGTGTAAAAACTCAGTGTGTGCGAAAATCTTATGCATATGAATAATGTCTGCAATGTGTTTTTTGTAGTTTTTTTATCAAAGATTTCATTGACTTTTATGAAATTATACAATTGCACATTCACTCATTTAAATCAACATTAAAAGATTGAATCATTCATGTTTAAACTGTATCTTTGCTTCTTCATGAATTGAAACATTCAGAAACATCATTTTTTGAAGATTAAAAAACGAAAGATGAGTTTATTAATTTTTATCAAATGAGCATGTATGATCTTGCATGCTCATCAAGTCTTCTGTGTTCTGTTATTAATTTAACTATGTAGTGTGACTTAATTCTGTAGCTTGTTCAGATGAATATGTAGTGAGAATGTATATGTTTCAACTTTCAGTGTTTCAATGTTCACTTTTCTGAAAACATCAATCACATGACGTAACATCTGATTCTGAAGAGTTTTTAATCTTCATTTCATACTCAATAATTTCTCTTCTTTGTTGCGTTGATATCATATTGATGCTTCAAACGTCATTTTTAATCTTATCATTACTGAGTATATCTGTCTTGCTTTTGCAAATGTAACTTCTCAAATAAAAACTTTAAGTCAACTAAGCATCAGCATCTTGATGATGTGATCTGCTTTTATTTGATGAAGATGCAAATTTCATCATAATTTCATGTTCAGTTGCACTTCAAGAACTTGTACATTCAATTTCAACTTTATTATTGAGTTTTCTATGTGTAAACTGACTATCATGTCGAATCTTTTTGACTTACAAATGAAGTGCGTAAGTTCATATATTTTTGAAGCAAACGTAGCATCATAAGTTCAAGCTCACTTTGCACAGACATCATGTGCTTGACTCAGCAATTTGCAAATTGATTCTGTGATTTTGTCATAGATCAGAATATTGATGTCATTTACAAAGTCAAGCATTTTGATTTTAATTTCTAAAGCTTTGCATTTTTTGATTAAGCTTGCGTTAAAGAATAGAAAGAGAATTGATGATATGAGAAATCTTTGTGATATGTCAGCGTTTATTCATTGCATCACGCTGATTTGTTCATCAAATTTCAGCAATGACTCTCTGTTTTTCAGAAAGCTGCAAGTTCATTCAACTATGTAGTTCAATGTTCTTCTTATTCTTAATGTATGCAGAAGTTTAGTGTGCAAGACATGATTGAATATTTCAATGATATTTAGATTAAGCATGAAAATCATGTACTTAATTTTGCAGTCTTATACTGCGTGTACTTGATCTACTAGTAAATTCAGCGCTAAGATTATGAATTACTTGCATCTTGCTCTCATTTGAGCATTCAAAAGCATGTGATGAATCTCAGTAATATCACTTAATCTTTTAATCATGATTGATTTTAGTATCTTATTCATGATGTTTAATAATAATAATAATAATAATAATAAATTCATACATTCTTATGATATTGATTAAGTCAACTCATGAGAAACTCTATGCTATCTATATTGAGTGAGCAAAACTTTCTGAGATAGAAAATCACATGCTGTTTATATGACTGCTTCACGCAGTTGAAACTATCATTATGAGACTATGTATCAAATTAGTTCACGTTGATTGCACATTAAAGAATGAGTGACTCAATCACTTTAAATTGCTTCAGAAGCTTCGTTTTCATCATCATTCTTGCAACTGCTTCAAGACTCTTCGTGATAACAATGATTATTTAATAGTTCAAGAAGTTGATGTTTCATAACATTCTTGATCGCAGATGCAATCAGTTCAAGCAATGCATTAATACATGTTTCATCATCTGATGATCTTAGTCACAGTCACATTGCATGCTGTTTGCATCTGAAACATTTCTGAAGTGCAGATAAGCATTCAGATCTATGCATTCAATTCTGATATAAGTGATGAGAATGCTTTTAACTTTCTGAAAATTATTTTGCATCTTTATCATCTTGTTGAACAAATGCAATCTTTGTGTCAAAATGATGTGAACATCTGCGATGCATTTTCTATATTTTTCTCATCATTGCTTTTACTGACTTCTGTGATACTGCATTATTGCAATGCTGTTGCTAGTTAAAATCGTCGCAGCGAAAGCTAATCACTTGCATTTCAACTATATTTTCACATCTTCTTGAATTGAATTGTTCAGAAGTATCACTTTCTTGATGACAAAAAAGCGAAAAATGATGCGATTAACACTCATCAGATGAGCATGTATCAGTTTGCATGCTTATTTGATTTTCTGCATATGATTATTGACTTGACTGCGTAACGTGATCTTGTCTTGCAACATGTTCAGATAAACATGCAGCGAGCTTGTGTATATTTCTGCTTTCAAAGTCTTGATGCTTACTTTTTTGAACATCTTTGCAACATGATGCAGAGTCTGATTCTGTAGTGTTTCAAGTCTGCATTCTTTGTCTGACAACTTTCTCTCTTTTTCTCGCTGATATCAAATTGATGTTTCAAATGCAATTTCTGATTTTATTACTGTTGAGTATATCTGTCTTGCTTTTGTGAAGATTGTCTTTCATGTAAAGACTTTGAATCAACTAAGCGCTAGCATTCATGTGATGTGATTCACTTTGATTTGACAAAGATGCACATTTCATTGCAATTTCATGTTCAGTTGTACTCTCAAAACTTGCACGTCTGATTTTAACTTAATAATTGAGCTTTCTATTTATATGCTAATCATCATGTCAAATTTCTTTGATTTTCTGATGAAGTGTGTAAATTCATACTTTTCTGATGTGAATGTTGCATCATGAGTGCAAACTTATTTTGCACAGACATCATGCATTTTGCTCAGTGTTTTGCAGATTTCTTCAATGAATTTATCATATATTAGAATGTTAATGTTATTTATGAAGTTGAACACTTCAATTTTAATTTTCAGTACTTTGCACTTCTCAATCAAACTTGCGTTGAAAAATAGAAAGAAAATTGATGAAATAAAAAATCTCTGTGATATGTCTGCATTTATCTCGCGTATGTTACTCATTTGCTCATTGAATTTCAGCGATGTTTTTTGATTCTTAAGAAAGTTGCATGCTCATTTGACTATATAGTCTGAAGTTCTTTTCATTTTCAAAGTATGCAGAAGTCTGATATGCAAGACTTGATTGAACACTTTGATGATGTTTAAACTTAGCATGAACACTACATATTTGATTTTGCAGTCTTATACTGTGTGAATCTGATCTACTAGTAGATTTAATGTTGAGATCATGAATCACTTATGTCTCGCTTTCATTTGAACATCAGATAGCATGTGATAAGTCTCAGCTATATCACTCAGTCTCTTAATCATGATCAACTTCAGAGCTTTGCTTATGATATCAAGCAAAGCAATAAGTTAATATGTCTTTGAATCAATATAATTACTCTTTTTCAATTTGCATAGTACTATTGTTTTAGCTTTTTTGAACTGCTTTGAATGATATCTGTGTATTACATATGCATTGAATAAACTCATCAGTATTGAGATTAGTTCTGCAAGATCTGTCTGCAGCGCTCTGTTTAAAATGCTTGAAACATCTGATGCTTTGTCTGCTTTTATTCTTTTAATTGTTTGTCTCACTTCATCTTCTGAAATGCATAAGTCAGATGACATTGTCAAAAGTATAAATAAGTCTGCAATGTCATTAATGTTTATCTAAGAAGATGAAAAGAAGAATTTTTCTTGTAATATTTCAATTTTTTTCTTGAACATCATTGTCATTTGATCAATGTCACTTCGCTTTAATGACAAAAACTGAGAAAGTTTTTTAAATAGCTGACTTTCAATTCTGACTCATTTTGCGAAGCATCATATTGACTTGAGTGCATCACTCAGTTTATGCATTTATGATCTGAAATGTGCGCGCTTTGCTTGTTGAATGATCTTGTTTTTATGATCATTGTGTTTCAGCTATCGAAAATATGTTGTATACGTTGCATGCAACATACATAAAGCATGATTTCTATGCTGATTTTTCTCTTAAACTTGAAAGATTACTCAAAGAGTTTTCTTGTGACAAATTCACAGTTCAAGATGAACAAGATTTCTCACTGCTCAGATTTCAACAGTTTACTTCTTAAGCATGAGTTGCAAACATTTCATCTATGATACATATGTATATCACAGTCGATTTCTTCTTTAATCACATTGACATACACTACTGTTCTTTCAAGCTATATAAATGATGTTTTCAACTAGAAATTAACTTTATCATCAAGACATTTAAAAGTCAGAGTTCAGTGAAGAAATAAGATTCTTGAAATCAATAGTCATCATCATTGTATATCATACTTTGCAAACACTCACTTTGCTTATTAGACATGCAATTTATCTATTTTGCATTATTTATAAAGATCTTTCTTATGCAAATCAATCATGTTTTGCAGAAATGTTCATATGTTACACTTTTAATCAGACAGCATAGTTTGATCATTCTTTATTAACTTGCTTGTGTTTCTTTTCTTTTAACAAAGTTTTCTCATCAGCATATTGTTCATGTATAGAATGTTTATATCTGAACATTTATTAAACGATATTATTGAGACTCTTGAGTTTGCTCATGTTGAACTTAACAAGTCTTGTAAGTTGCTTATGTTGTAGTAACAGACATGCAGTCTTAACAAGATTTATACATAGTTAGCATGTAGATTTAAAGAATGTTCATGATTTAAGTTCTTTCTGCTAATTATTCTCAACAGATCAAACACAAAAGTGTTCTGTCTCAGTTCTTATCATCGCAACAACAAGATACTGAATTGAATGATTTTCATAAGTGATTTCTCTCGTAGTTCTGCGTTCTATTTGACTTTCTCATCTGCATGCAGATTGCTTGTAACATGTGCATTGAGATTATTAAAGTCTGCGCAATTGCGAAAACTCTGCACACGATCAATGCACAGTGCTTCATCATTATGCAACACTTTAATATCATTCAAACTTTTGATAATCTTTAAACTCTACTGTAGCTAGACAGTAGATTTGTAATCAGCATCATGTACAGATGAGTTTCATCACTCTTCATAATGTTTAGCAAAGCAATAAATCAATATATCTTTAAATCAATGTAATCACTCTTCTTTGATTTGCATAGTACTATTGTCTGAGCTTTTTTGAACTGCTTCAAATGATATTTGTGAATTACACATGCGTTAAACAAATTGATTAGTATCAAAGTCAGTTTTGTTAAACTCACTTAAAGTGCTTTATTCATCAATGTTTCAACAAAGAGCTTAGATAGCTTGTGAGCTAGTGAGCAGAGTTCATTCAATACTAATACGCTCAAGATGCATATGCTAGCTACTAAATGAGACGTTTGCTACAAGTTAACTGTTAGCTGAGTTTGCATCATTGATTAACTTACATGCTACATAAATCAGCTACAAGCTGATTTAGCTGATTTAGCACTACTCTTCACTTTACTTGTTTATTTACTTGCTCATTTACTCTTCACTTTACTTGTTTATTTACTCGCTCATTTACTCTTCATTCTACTCGCTCATTTACTCTTCATTCTACTCTTCATTCTACTCACTCATTTACTCTTCATTCTACTCGTCTATTTACTTGCTCATTTACTCTTCATTCTACTCACTCATTTACTCTTCATTCTACTTGTTCATTTACTCGCTCATTTACTTGCTTATTTACTCGCTCATTTACTCTTCACTCTACTCATTTATTTACTCGCTCATTTACTCATTTATTTACTCACTCATCTACTCTTCATTCTACTCTTTTATCTACTCGCTCATTTACTCTTTATTCTACTCATCTACCTACTTTTTATCTACTCTTCATTCTACTCGTCTATTTACTCTTCATTTACTCTTCATTTTACTCGTTTATTTACTCGCTCATCTACTCTTCATTTTACTCGTCTATTTACTCTTCACTCTACTTTCTATCAAACGCGTTGATCAAGTGCATAAAACACGTCAAACAGTGCTTCAAACAATGCTTTCTACATAACTTTCTATCTACTCATCATTCTACATGCTCAGCTATCTACTCAATAATCTTCGCTTCAAGCTTTATAAAGTTAACGCTAAAAAGTTTGAAGTTTTCATCTTCTTTTTCCCTTCATAGTTTCTACTTTCTAGAACAATAACAATCAAAATATCAACATGTTCAGCTATCAACTCAGCTATTAACTCAGCTATTTACTCATTCATTTACTAGTCAGTCTACTCGCTTCAAAACATGCTTCAAAAGACGTGTTGATTAAGCACATAACACAAGTCAAACAATGCTTTAAACAATGCTTTCTACTGAGCTTTTCACTGAGCTTTCTACTAATCTTTCAATCAATCTTTCTACTGATCTTTTGATTGAGTCATTTAGTGAGCTTTCTACTGATCTTTTGATTGATCTTTCTATTGATCTTTCTACTGATGAGCTTTCTACTGATCTTTTGATCAAGTCATCTAGTGAGCTTTCTACTGATCTTTCGATCAATCTTTCTATCAATCTTTCTATCAATCTTTCTACTGAGCTATCTATTGAGCTATTGACTGAGCTTTCTATCAAATGCTTTATCAAACATTCTACATGCTTCAAAATACGCGTCAATTGAGCGCATAACATAAGTCAAACAATGCTTTCTACATAACTCTCTACATAACTTTCTACATGTTTTTCTATCAAGCGTTCTTCATGTTTTTCTATCAAGCACTTTATTAAACGCTCTTCATGTTTTTCTACCAAGCATTCTATCAAGCATTCTTCATGTTTTTCTATCAAGCGCTCTTCATGTTTTTCTATCAAGCACTTTATTAAACGCTCTTCATGTTTTTCTATCAAGCATTCTATCAAGCATTCTTCATGTTTTTCTATCAAGCGCTCTTCATGTTTTTCTATCAAGCACTTTATTAAACGCTCTTCATGTTTTTCTACCAAGCATTCTATCAAGCATTCTTCATGTTTTTCTACCAAGCGTTCTTCATGTTTTTCTATCAAGCATTCTTCATGTTTTTCTACCAAGCGTTTTTCATGTTTTTCTATCAAGCACTCTTTATGTTTTTCTATCAAGCATTCTTCATGTTTTTCTACCAAGCATTCTTCATGTTTCTTTATCAAGCACTCTTCATGTTTTTCTATCAAGCATTCTTCATGACTCTCTACATGATTTTCTACCAAGCATTCTTCATGTTTAAATAGATGGTTAAATAGCTACTTAAATAATCAATTCATCAAATAATTTATTTGATTACATATGAATCTTGAATGTAGAAACGTATGAAAAGTGAACATGTATTGCGCATTATATCTTTTGAGCAAATGACTGTCATCAAAAGATACAAGTGCTTGTAGCTAGCTATTAATTGTTGATGAGTGATTATTAAAGCTTGTGAGCTAGAAGCTCAACTAAACAGATGTTTTTGACTGATGCTAGCTTAATAAGTCTGTAGTCAATTTTAGCTGATTTCATCAAATTTCAAAGTTTGAAATTTTGAATGCATTTGATGCTTTGTTAACTTTTACTCGTTGAATCATCTGTTTCATCTCATCTTGCAATAAGACTGAATTGAACAACATTGTTAATAATATAAATAATCTTGAAATGTTGCTGATGTCTGCTTGAAATGATAATGAAAAGAACTTCTTTTGTAGCATCTTTGTTTTTTCTTTGAATGAATTTGCTATGTGATTAAAATCATTGCTCTTTAATGATGAAAACTATGAAAGTTTCTTGAGTAACTGACTTTTAATTCTGACTCATTTTGCAAAGCATTAAATTGATTTCAATTCATTGCTCAGCTTATGCATCTGTGATTTAAAATATGAACATTTTGTTTCTTTAATGATCTTGTTTTTGTGATTGTTGTATTTCAGATAGTTGTTTCATGTTTCTAAAGTACTTTGCAATTTTCATATGATTCATAGTCATCATGATTTTGTCACGACTTTCAAGCAAATCTGATTTCAAAAGTCTCATGCTTAATTCAATGACTTTGCTTAAGAAGTAGACTTCTTGATGATTTCTTGTAACATATGAATGATCTCAACTACTCTGTCATTTATTGCTGTCTTGTCATCGAGAAAATGATTAATGAAAAGATGTATTCTTAAATGAGTGTTTAATGCTTCTGTGTTCATTTTCTTTCATAATCAATGAGTTGTGAGCTGCATAAAAGATGTGCATAAACACAACTTTGTAATAATCAAAAAATAATCAAATTTCTGATGTAAATTAGTTTTAATTTTACATTTGTGTATTATAAATTGAATTTTCTCGCTGTTAAACGCTAAATTTATTGTTATGAGTTAATTGTGAGTCTTTCTAGTAATTGTGTCTGATTCAAGCAATAGCTTTAGTTTCACATTCATAATGATGTCTAGTAAAGCATCAGTTGTTGTATGATGAGTAAAGCATCTTCTATCTTTTCAATGTGAGTAATGCAGATTGAAATTTTCTACAATTAACTGTTTGCAATCATTTTTGATTAGTTCATTCAGACGAGAAATAGTAAATGATTCTTCTGTAAAAATGATAAACAGCGAACATGAATTGTAAACGTTTATGAGTTGTAGCATCTGTATCTCGTCTTTCAAGTTGCTAGTTTGTAACTTAATTAAACAGATGTTTAATTCAATGATTTTCATCACTCATTAATTGAGTTTTAAATGCTTGTTGACATAAATGCATGTTTTTGCTTGAAATGATGAGTCTTTCATTAGATGAAAGAAGTTATGAGTCAAGTTAAACATTTGTGAAACGTTGATGTTGCAATCTTGTTTCTGAATGATTATTATGTTGAATTTACAAATTTCTCTGTTTATCAGAAATAATTTCCGAATTTTCAATGACTTTCTGATGTTATACTGTAGAATTCGCAGAAAGATTTAATTCATCATAAAGTTATCTGTAACTGTTGTTAACTCTGTGCAAAGACAGCTTTTTGTATGCTTTTAATCATCAAGAATCTCTTGCATTTTCTGATTTAACATTTCTATGTTTGTTCAGATGTCATGTCTTCTGAGTCACTAATCATGCATGAAGAGTAATTAACTCATCTTTTCTTAACTTTCATCACTTGTCATGTTGACTTGTTGATGTTTCAACTGCTTGTCATCATTGAGATGTTCATTGAACTCATGAAATTCATTGAACTCAAGAAGTTCAAAGAGAAAGAAGAGAATAAGTAATTATCTTTCAATGCTTCAAAGTATCTGATTAATCTGTTTCAAAAGATTTCTTCTGATTGCTTTATTTGTAATTTTCACTTGAAACATGAATGTTTTCAGAGTTCATGACTATCATTGCAGTTTACGCATTATTTTTTATTCATTGACATAGCACATCTTTCAATGTGATGTTTGTTTATGCATTTGAAGCAACACTCTTTGTTTTTGCAGAATTTAGTCATATGATCAAAATCAAAGCATTTATAACATTGTGTGATACAACAGTTCTTTTTAAACAATTTGCATGAGCATTCTTGATATAAATTCAGCATGTTTACATTTAATAGTTGATTCATCATTGTTTTGATCATGATCTTTATGATGAACAATGAGTGAATCTTCTCACTTTCAACTATTTTCTTGAGTTAAGTTATTCTCAGCATCTTTAAATCTTTATGAAGTTTTACGTTGTTTTTTATCAATCTTTTGATGATTATCTTCTGATTGCTTGTGTTCAATGTGATGCATACATCATGTGTTAGTATTGTGAAGCTTTTATGCATTACATGCGCTAAGCTTGCAATTCTCTTCACTCATGTCTGAAACTTTTCTAGAGTTGCTTGAGTTTTCAAGCTCATCACGTGAAGTGCAATATCTTTGCTTTCAAGCTTGCAAAGCGACACTATTAAATCTCATTGCATCATCAACACGTTTGCAATTTCTTAAAAGATTTGATCAATTGATTTCTTTTGTATCTTTTTCATCTCTTTTCTCTTCACTATTTTCATTAGAATTTCACGTCTTTTGCAAAGCAATGACAGATTATTTCTGAGTTACTGCTTTCTCATTATCACTTCTTTTCTTGCTACATTAATTCATGATGATGTTTTGAATGTAAAATGCATATTTTCTTATGTTTGTAATTGTTTATTAAGAAGTTGAATGAATATTTTCAACTTTTATACATTCTTCATAATGAATACATCTTGACTTTCAATCTTTCTTTCTGAGATGTTTCAAAGACGTTGAATCAGCTCTAAAATCACTTCTTTTCATGAGTGATCTTTGTTCTTTTCTTTCTTTAATGTTGATGTCTGTGTTAGTAAATCAATGATGCTGATAACTTTTGTCTCATCATTGCGTGAATGTTTAGACTTTACATCACTGTCTCTCTGCAACGAGTCAACGCTGCTTGCAATCATTATTGAATCAGCATTACTGCTGCTCATGCAATTTGTTATTGTTTATTCGTTTACTTGATTCTTTCTCTCTCATTTCTAATGCTCTTTTTAAAAGTTCATTTTGCATGTGTTGTGATTGTTTTTACTCTATCATAATATATACTCATTGTGTATTTGCTTAGAATATCACATTGTCATATCATTCTTATAAATCTCATTTACTCATTTAGTAAATCTGATCATCACAAGATATAAAGTAATGACTTTGATTAAATTACATGTAACATAGCATATATACAGCGTCTAAACAGTGTCATAGTCATAGACTGCATGCACTTAATGAAGAGAAAAAAATATATTGTAATTGTAATTCATACATTCTTGTGACATCGATTTAGGCTCGACTCATGAGAGACTCTATGCTACTTATATCGAGTGAACAAAACTCTCTGAGAAAGAAAATCACTCGTCGTCTATACGACTGCTTCGCGCAGTCAAAACAATGAGATTAACACTGTGTTATCAAGTAATGAATCTATAGCTTCTATTCAGCGCATGATGCTTGAGTAAACTCTTAATGAGAGTGTCTGTGCTGTTTGATTATGACGCATCGTCTTTGCTCTGCTCTTCATTGACGATATTCTATACAACAATGTCTTGATTCGATTCTTGATTCGAAGATGAAAGACGTTTTCTTTGCATTCGTGATGCTCGTGATTGTAACGTACGTAGAGCTGTGTTCTCTTACTCAATGATTGTCATTTATTGAGCAGAGAAATATGTGATGAAAGAGAGATGCACACGATGAGAAGATAGAGTGTGATTGTACTGAGTAACTCTTTTCTTCTCTTGATTTGACTTGTGTCACGTAGACGTTGAATGAACTGTTAGTATAAACATGCAATCGCAATCGTTCGATGTTTGACTCTGATCAATGAAAGAGAATGCGTTCTGATTGTTCTCTTGAGCTCTCGATTTTTCATGTGAATAGATGAATGACTTGACGTCAAGTAAAGAAGATGAGCTCAAGTCTCTTCAGTATATCAGCGTGATCGACGAGTCACTACTTCTTCGAGCACTGTAGTCACGTCTTTCAATACTTGAGATGACTATTCTATCTGATATCTTTTCATCAATTACTCGATGACACTGTCGATGTGATGAAGACGTTTCGATATCGACGCAGTCAACGAGTCGCAAATTCTTTGATCACTTGTAGTCACAACTTGCAGACTCTTCATCTGAGTTGTCTTTTTCACTAGTAGTATCTTTTCATCTCTTACTGACATTGACATGTCATTAATCTTCTTCGTAGATTGATTGTGACTGTTAGGAAAAATGTTGTCGTGTGAATGAAAACTTTGTACGACAACTTTTCTGATCACGCAACGTTCTAACATCGTTTGAACTGCATCGAATTGAGATCTCTTGACTCTTTTGACTTCTATTTGAACACAGAATAGAATCAAAAGATTCGTAATCGACATCACGTACAAATGAATTCTATCGAAAATATGTTGTATACGTTGCATGCAACATACATAGAGCACGATCTCTATGCTGATTTTTCCCTTAGGCTCGAGAAGTTACTCAGAGAGTTTTCTCGCGACAGATTCACAGTTCAAGACGAATGAAATCTCTCACTGCTCAGATTTCGACAGTTTACTTCTTAAGCATGAGTCGCAGACGTATTGCAGTCGATTTCTTCTCTAATCACATTGACACACGCTACTGTTCTTTCGAGCTATACAGACGATGTCTTTAACTAGAGGTTGATTCTATCATCAAGACATTCGAGAATCAGAGCTCAGTGAAGAAATGAGATTCTTGAGATTGACAGTCGTCATCATTGTATATCACGTCTCGCAGACGCTCGCTTCGCTTGTAAGACGTGCAACTCATCTGTTTCGCGTTATCTGCAGAGATCTTTCTCGTGCAGATTGATCGTGTCTTGCAGAGATGTTCATATGCTACACTTCTAATCAGGCAGCGTAGTTCGATCATTCTCTACTAACTCGCTTGTGTTTCTCTTCTCTTAACGAAGTCTTCTCGCCAGCGTATTGCTCACGTATAGAATGTCTGTGTCTGAACGTCTGTTAAACGATATTAACGAGACTCTTGAGTTTGCTCGTGTTGAATCTAACGAGTCTCGTGAGTTGCTTGTGTCGTAGTAACAGGCACGCAGTCTTAACAAGATTTATACGTAGTTAGCACGTAGATTTAAAGAATGTTCGTGATTCGAGTTCTTTCTGCTAATCACTCTCAACAGATCAAACGCGAGAGTGTTTTGTTTCAGTTCTCGTCATCACGACGACGAGATACTGAATCGAATGATTTTCATAAGCGATTTCCCTCGTAGTTCTGCGTTCTATTTGACTTTCTCATCTGCGTGCAGATTGCTTTTTGTAACATGCGCATTGAGATTATCGAAGTTTGCGCGATCGCGAAAACTCTGCACGCGATCAACGCACAGCGCTTCATCATCACGCAGCGTCTCGATGTTATTCAAACTTTTGATAATCTCTAGACTCTACTGTAGCTAAACAGTAGGTTCGTAGTCAGCATCGCGTACAGATGAGTTTCATCGCTGATCGATAATTACATGTTAAAAAAATAAATATTCTTGTCACTTTAAACTATTTTAAAAGCTTTGTTTTTATCATTATTTTCACTATTACTCTAAAAAAAAGACGAAAAACATAGAAATTTTCTACAAAAGCTCATTTAGTGACAGCGATTTATCAAAGCATATGATATATCAAATCAATCAACAAGTTATAGAGCACAATCATACGATCAAAACAAGCTCTTATTCGACTCAATAACTTTACAGATAATTATGTTGCAAGTCAAAATTCGAAATTCGAAATTTTTTACGCTCACGCAGATTAAAATCGGCGACGAAACGAGAGATCATCAACACAGAAGAAAGAATCATCAATTCAGACAGTAATTTGATTGATAAATTAAAGAGCAAACTTACATGAAAAGAACAAGTCATCAATCAACTTCAGAACAGCACAGAAGACTGTGTACTGATGCAAAAATCGAAATCGAACTCTTTTTGCACTTGAAGATTGCACAGAGAATAACGTTGTTTTAGAGAAGTACAGCATTTCTTATTAAATCACTATCTGTTTTATCTTTTCTTGATGTGCAAGACAATAAGTCAAGATCAGTCATTACTATTCTGAGCGAAATAACACGACTACTTTAATACATGAAATATAAAGCAATTGCATCAAGCATTTTCTATTAAAAAGAGTAATCTAGATTCTTGAAGACTAAATTTATATCATTTTCATCTAACATAAGTTGATAATAAAGAGCAATCTATTGCAGATTTCAAGATAGAAATTGAGAAATCTCTACACTAAAGTTACTGTCTACGTGAAACGCTCTGAATAAGAGATTAAAGAAATATTTAAGTGATGTCAAGTGAATTGTCTAGAAGTTTGAAGCTCAAAACTTGAAAAAATTCTCTATGAAAAGAAATATAAAGAGTCGCTTTATGCATTCTTTCTCGCTCAGTTTCGCGAATAGTAACGCGAAACTCAGCAGAAGCAATAGCTCAGTGTCAGAACTCAAAACGTTGATGATAGAAATTAAAAAGTCAACGTTAAAGATTGAAACAGATCTGTGAAATGAACTTAGCATGAGTTTGTCAACAAGCAAACAACTGCAAAACAACATTGTTGATTTATTTTGCAGTCAACAAAAATCGCTTACATCAGCAAATAGAAAAACGCAATACATGTTTAGTTCACTTGATGCATTAATGCTAAATTCACATGCAAATGCGCACAACAACAAGAATACAATCAATTTACAAAATGCAAATTCGCAGCAAAAAGAGCAAACATGAGCGATTGTGAAATTCAAAGAAATGAAAAAGCGAAAAGCGATGAAAAGTTCGCAAAAAGAAGCTAGCATTGAAGTTAGTACTAGCAAGTGCTACGACGTCATCTTTAAAAAGATGCAGATAAAGAGACTGCGCGAAAGAATTGAATTCGCAGTCAATCAGCTAAGACAAGCAATATCAGAACAGAAAGAGACTATAAGTTATAGCTTAATTTACATTCAAAGAGCATGTAACGAAAGCATAGAAAACTCAATTCAGAAGCAAATTGATTGAATTCAAAGTTAAACAAACAACAAACTGAAGATCATTCTACAATTGATTCAACAAAATGCTGAAAACATTAAAAAGAAAATCAATACAAAGCAAATGACAGATAATTTGCAAATCTTGCAGAAGACGCAGATTTCGCAAACGTTGCAAGTCATGCAAAATTCGCAAAAATCAATGCAGAAGCTTACATATGTGCAAAAAGCAGCTTAAGTCACAAGCGCAAATGCAAATGCAAACATAAATGCAAATATGAATGCAAATGCAGGCGAATGAAACCTGATTATCAAGAAATTCTCGTCAAAATCACAAGAAATATCATATTGCGAAAGAAGATTGATAGTTACTTCAAAAAATGAGAACTGAATCTTACAAGCAATGAAAATGCGCAATGCAGTGAATAACGCACTGAAGAAGACAAAGTCTGACATAATAGTCAATACAATGACTAAAACATAAAGAGATAACAATATTGCTCTAATGATTTCAGAGAAATACATCGCGAAAGCTTTACTGAAGCAAAGAGATATATGAAAGCATATATTCAAAGTCAAAAGTATCAAGAAGAATGAAAAATAATACAAGATAGTGATACACAGTCTGAAAATTAATATCTTCAACATGAAGATTGAAATAAAATATCTGAGAATCGAGCTAGAGAAGTACAATTCTGAATTGAAGCTGATAATCAACTCAATATGATTATCAAAAGATGAAAATAAAGCAAGAAAGAATCATGCTTCAGTGATACTGATGTTCAAAATCAAAGTCGAAGCATAAAAACATTTGAAAAAATGAGTTCTAGCAGCGAGATCAACATATCAAATGATCAAATATTGAGAGTATCAATCAAATGATCAGTGTCAGAGATGTCAAACATTCAAACATTTGCAGAACAAATGCAATAAATCATCAAGATGCTTGTTTTGTAAACGAAATCATCTGACATGAAAGCATAAATGCTCGCTGCTCACATGCAATCACATAATATCAAAGTGCTGTAATTGTCAAAATGCACACTTTGCATATAGCGTAATGTGTGAAACATATCAGACAGCTCAGCTCATTAGCACTCAAAGAGATCATCTGATCAAGAAATTGTAATGAGTATCACATCAGAAAACTCTCAAAATATTGCAAATGATGAAAGCTTTGCAAACGAATTGAATATTTGAATTCTACAGCACAACTGCGCAACATCAATGCAAATCATGCATGCGTGCATGAAGTTTGCAAAAATCAGAGCGAATATTGTTATTCTGCAAGAATCATGAATGAGAGATGAGAATATAACAATCTTGCATTCGTTGTTTATATGCATCAAACCAAATATTTAGAAAACTTGAATCAGAGTACTGATATTTGTTGCAAAAAACATAAAAGAGTTTATCTGCACATCAAGATCAGACATAGTCAACAGCGAAGACATACAAACAATAATGATAGCAAATAATAAAATTTCGAATGAGATTTTGTTGCTCAATATATATAATGAAAAAGCACAAAATGCAGAGAAGAAGCAATCATACATGATTAAGCAAGAGTTAGCAAAGATTAAACTAA
>JAABUS010003255.1_pt1 | contig 26990 bp, 30 predicted proteins | sample 5560161 | NCBI WGS metagenome assembly JAABUS01 (sample SAMN10711885, study PRJNA513376) | rock metagenome | isolation source: Antarctica rocks | place: Antarctica: Victoria Land, Trio Nunatak nord | collected 2016-01-04
AGGATTTTGCGGCTGGTGTGGTAGCCAATGCTCTGAAGACGAAGTCTACTGCATACTACTGGCGTGGAGGAAATTCCACCCTCGTATGGTTGATAACTACACTTCTTCCTCACACCTTTCCAGTAAGAAATTTTTGCCAATCATTATAGCGATCTCCAAGAGTTTCACACTGACGGGTTTTAGGATTCAATGCTCGCTAAGGCAGGAAAGATAAGCCTGCTGCGGGAGAGGAGACAGATGGTCTCCGCTAAGTCGATCGATATGTAGGCTATATGATCCACAATGGGAGTGTGGGGCGCAATACTTCGACGTCGACCATCTCTCGGTTTTATGGTACCCTCGATCTTAGAAATTGTGTGGCGCCCAAGGTCTCTTTTGACTGTGGTGTCGTAGTTTTTATATGTAAGAATAGCGTGTATCTGCGTTTCGGCAAGAGATTTTGGGGATACGTTCAGGCGGTTGCGATACAGTTTCGACACTATACGGACGGGGGTTCGGTATAACTATGATCAACACAATGTCTGAGCGAAGGTGGGAGCCATAGCGGATAGCCTTAGCTTCTGCCCACGGCGTTAATTTGATCTTTCTCTACCGTCAACACATCTCAATCTGTTTGAGGTTTCGTGACCACTACCAATTAGTATATATCCAGATGATACCGTTTTTGAACGCTCGGTATGACGTGAAAGCAGACCGAAAGAGACGTGAGGTTCTTAACAGAGGCCTTGAAACCATCAGATCCACAGTCTACGTTACCAGTGGGCCGAAGCGGTTGCGCACAATGTGCGGCAAGGTGTATTGCGGGAACATGCCATCGCCTTGCTTTCTCTATAGCTTTTCTCCGATCCCGATGCTCTTGCACGCTTGTATTGTCCCATTCCGAACGCATTCGCTTACTTTCAGCTTCTTTTCCACCTGGATTTACCAGAGCCAAGGACATTGTTCGTGTGTGCGTCTTGAATGGCCTGCTTAGATTGGAAGAATGTCGTTATCTACAGAGGATCGAGCCATGGTTGGAACGTACAACGTTGTACAGTGGTGGTGACGAGTAAAGGTGAATTGATTGCTTCCCTTCAAAAAAGGGCAAGATCCTGCACAACGCCCGCCCGCAATGTTAGTAAGCTCTGAGAAAGCGCTGAAGCATTGCTGTAAAGTATCGTTGTATGCAAAACCTGTGCCGTTTTTTTTGAATTTGCCGAGCGTCTCATCAAAATTTCAAAAAGTGCAAAATAAGAATCAGATTTGTAGAATCAATTTCACTATTCTCTCAGTGCTTCATATGTAGTATATTCAATGCTTCATATGTGACTTGTTCAATGCTTCATATGTAATTTATTCAGTGTCTCATATGCGATCTACTCAGTGCTTCATATATAGTATATTTTGTGCTTGATATGTAGTATATTCAGTGTCTCATATGTGATCTACTCAGTGCTTCATATGCGATCTATTCAATGCTTCATACATAGTATATTCAATGCTTCATGTGTAGTATATTTGATGTTTCATATGTAGTATATTTAATGTCTCATATACAATTTATTCAGTTGTCAGAGATTAAACTGAACTAGAGATTCTATCAATATAAAGAATTGATTATTATATTACTTGAACTAAATACAGAACAATACATTAAATAATGTACAAGATGAAAGACAAAGAGTGAAAGAAAAGAATGAAAGCTTGACTTTTATATACATGAATTGAGCAGAATCAAGACTAGACAGTAGTTTTATTGACTTAAGATTGCAGAAGTTTATACATATGACTGAGATGATCAAAACAGAATTGCTGAAACTAAATTAAAATGATGATGATTAAATTAATGATTTGATTCATTAAACTGCAAAACAGATTCAATGAATCAAGATTATTTAAAATATTAATAATTTATGTTTTAAATCAAATTGATGATTTGACATCATGATAGTAACTCTTCTCTTCAAGATTGAACTTTTGCAAGACAATGAGAAGAAACAGAATGAAATGAGAAAGAATTAAAAATGAAGAGTGAAATGAGATGAGAATTGATGTGAATGCATTTTAATGTGATGAAGCACAGATAAAACTAGAATAAATCTGAGTTACATTTAAGTCAGATCTGAGCAAGATATTTAAAGAGCAAAATGAGATGAAATGCATTTTAACATGATGATGCACAGAAATTGAAACACATTTAAATCACATCTGAGTCAGATTTAAACAAGATGTCTGAGTCAGATTTAAACAAGATTTAAGTTAAATCTGAGTAAGAGAAAAACAAAATGCAGTTTAATGTAATGATGCACAGATGAGACTAGAATACATCTGAGTCAAATTTGAGCTGAGTCGAGATGATGAAGATTGAACTTAAAGTTCTTGATATTGACATTGAGATATCACACATGACAGTACATGTGATTCTTTGATGACAGAATTGACGAGATGATATTCATTAAGCACTTACTCACAATTATTTAGAAGATGAAAAAACTTTCAAGTAGAAAAGTGATCTTTTTAATTAATGTAATACTTGAGCAAAGATGAATTATAACATTTATTATGCTTGAAGTTTAATATGCTGTTTACATATCAGAATCTTTTATCATTCTTGATGATAACAAGTTCTTGAAGTTTCTGACGTTGATTCAAAAGAAAGTCACTTGCAATATGATTCAAAAGAATGACATGAAAGATTAAATAAATCTTCATGAATGTCTGTTTATCTGTCTGTAATTCATACATTCTTGTGACATCGATTTAGACTCGACTCATGAGAGACTCTATGCTATTTATATTGAGTGAACAAAACTCTCTGAGAATGAAAATCACTCGTCGTTTATACGATTGCTTTGCGCAGTCGAAACAATAAGATTGACACTGTGTTATCAAGTAATAAATCTATAGCTTCTATTCAGCGTGTGACGCTCGAGTAAACTCTTAATGAGTGTTTGTGTTGTTTGTTTATGACGCATTGTCTTTGCTCTGCTCTTCATTGATGATATTCTATACAACGATGTCTTGATTCGATTCTCGATTCAAAGACGAAAGACGTTTTCTTTGCACTCGTGATGCTCATGATTGTAACGTACGTAGAGCTGCGTTCTCTTGCTCAATGATTGTCATTCATTGCGCAGAGAAATATGTGATGAAAGAGAGATGTACACGATGAGAAGGTAAAGTATGATTGTACTGAGTAATTCTTTTCTTCTCTTGACTTGACTTATGTCACGTAGACGTTGAATGAATTGTTAGTATAGACGTGCGGTCGCAATCGTTCGATGTTTGACTCTGATTGATGAAAGAGAATGTGTTCTGATCGTTCTCTTGAGCTCTTAATTTTCCACGTAGATAAATGAATGACTTGACGTCAAGTAAAGAAGATGAGCTCAAGTTTTCCCAGTATATCAGCGCGATCGACGAGTCATTACTTCTTCGAGCACTGTAGTCACGACTCTTAGACTGAGAACAACTATTCTATCTGATATCTTTTCATCAATTACTCAGCGACACTGTCAATGTGATGAAAACGTTTCAGTATATCGACGCAGTCGACGAGTTGCAAATTCTTCGACCACTTGTAGTCACGACTCTCATACTGAGAACGACTATTTCACTAGATATCTTTTCATCTCTTACTGACATCGACATGTCATCAATCATTCTCGTAGATCGATTGTGACTGTTAGAGAGAATGTTGTCGCGTAGGTGAAAACTCTGCACGATCAACTTTTCTGCTTACGCAACATTCTAACATCGTTTGAATTGCGTTGAATTGAGATCTCTTAACTCTTCTGACTTTTATTTGAACACAGAATAAAATCAAAAGATTCGTAGTCAACATCATGAACAGATGAATCTCGTTGTCAGTCATCTTCATGAATGTTAAAAGATTTAACTCAATGATCAGAGAATTATTCTTAAAGATACACTTAATCTTGAAAAGATCAACATTATGATCATTTAACTTAACAGCAAGATGAGTGATGCTGAAATTATGAACATTCAGTCAGATTTCATCTTCAACAAAGTATTTAAAATAAGAACGACGAGAAAGATTGACATTAAATTTGTAAATGATCTGAGTTATAAGCATCTCATCATGTAAATGCTCAGTTAGTTTCTTCATCTTTTTGATGAACTCTTTGACATTGATTAACTTGTCTCAAGCTTAAAACATAAGATTCTTGAACAAAGACTTAAAAAACTTGAAGCTCAGACGTGAATTCTGACTCAAATTGATCAAGAAGAATGATGTTAAAGTGATTAATGATGATATGTTATTGATGATGAATTTGACTTCAGAAAGTTATTTAGTTCAGTCATTCTGCATGTAGTTGACGAAGACTCAAAGATAATGCTTCATGACAGCATTGACTAAACCTGTTATCAAGTTCGAATTGCTTAACTCAACTCAGATTGAGTTACAGTGTTGAATTGAGTTGAGAAAGATCAATTCAACTCAATTGAGTTGAGTTCAACTCTTAATTCAACTCGATCAACTCAACAAATTGACTTGAACTCAACAACATGTTTAGACATTTTACTTATTTGAAATAAGTACTAGTAGAATGAAATTATGAAACTTTAAAATGTGTGTGTATGAATGATCTTTATTCACATGTTGAAAAGAAATTTATATGTATGTAAAGAAATGTCTTTGACTTTTCTATTGTTGACTCAGATTTCAGTCACTGTCTCTAACTAAACTGCTTGAAAAATGTGTAAGTAATTTCATAAAAACAGTAGATTGCAAAATAAATTGCAAAATGAATTGCAAAACTATTTACATAAGCTTTCTATTAATGTCTTCTTGTTTTCTTTGCTCAGACAATGCATTCAATTTAGCTTTATTCTTAAATGATGATTTCTTCTTGAAATTAATCATCTTAAAGCTATGTTTACGTGTTACAGCAGAACTTAACTTCAAAGAAGAAGTCATCTTGCGTTGTTCTTTTTTCAATGCTAAAAATGATGATTTAGATTCTTCATTCAATTTAAAGACTGCAACGAATTTCATCAAATTTCTTTGATTCATTATCTTTTATAATGATTGATCATTTTTCTTCAATCTGTTTCTCTCAGTCAAGTGTGATGTAACTCAATCAAAATGAGCAGACGCTGAAAATCAAGCATTTGAAAGTGAAGTTGTTGTAGATCTTGCTGTCGTAGATCTTGCTGTATTAAATAACGTAAATAACGAGAGTTTTTTAAAGTTTAAGAATCTAGATTGCGAAAATGATATGAAAAGATTAACATCAATTGTATCATTATTCTTCAGCTTTAATATTGTTAATTAAATGTTTGATGATGAACAATATAACATTACTTATCATGCTCATTATCATCAACATCATCATCTGATGATGCATCGCTGATATACTTTAAATCTTCATTAACGTTGATGATGAAGATTAAATCTTTGTTCTTTTCTTGTTTCTGTGCATCGAAAGCTCTTTTCTCTTTGATAAGCTTGTGAGACTCAAATTCTGCTTTCAACTTCACAGCATCTGCATGCTTAATTATCATGATATTCAATATGATGTTGACAACAAGAGAGCTGCAATGATAAGATAATACATTTCATTTCAAATTGAAAACTCGTTCAACATCTGTCGAGATAGCTGAAATTGCTAAAATATCTTGAGTCATTCTGCTTAAATGAACAAAGTCTCTGAAATGATTTCTTCAAAACTTAATGAAATCGATGTCTTGAACAATGTTTAAAGCTTATTAGAATTTGATATTTCAAACTATGTGACTGTGAAATTGATTGCAAAATCGATTGCAAAATTAATTGCAAAATTAATTGCAAAATTAATTGCAAAGAAATTATGAAACAACATTAATTGTGCAATAAACAAAACAAAAAGAAGAAAAACTAACTTTGATTCAAATATCATTTTGCTTCGTTAATCAAAACAAGTGATGATGAATTGTGATGTTTGAAATTTCGTCTAGCAATTATATCTGCAATGAAAAATGATTGTTGCAAGACTTTTTCTTGAAGTTGATCTTGCAATGTAGTTGAGTTGAAAGCGTAGTGTCTAGCATAATAATTTATAAACTCTCATTTATATCTTTGTTTATAGTTGTTGTCTTGTCATGTAAATCGCTCATATAAATTTAGTTTCTGATGAGAATCTATAATATTTTTGAGATTGTACATTAGCTCTCGATTATGACTGACATCTGCATAATATTCAAATAATTTGATTCAAGCTTGCATTAAAACTTTCAAAAGTGAATGCTTTCAAGAACGCTGCTTTCTCTTCAGAGCTATCATGTAATCTTTGATATGAAAGAACAAAACATCATTAACGATGTAAATTGTATTAATGTTAAGTTTATGATTACATTCAAGTAAATCAGTGAATATCGCGAATGATTTGAGTAGTTCTACAAGATATTGAACATGTGTTCATTCTTCATTATTGAAAGATAGCTTTTGAAGAGTAATATTTTCATTTTCGTGAGTAGAAATATAACTCTTGATGAAGACTTGAAGACGAAGTGCTTTCAAAAGCATGAGACAAATGAAATTTCAGTGAGTTTTAATGTCTTGTATCATCTTGAGACAAAGTTCAAAATTGCGTTGAGACTTGTGAAAGTTTTCTATTCTCTGAAAACTTTCGTTCATATAAACAGAAAGCTTTTGAATTTAATTAAAGATTACTATAATGTCATGAATAAAAGTGTACTCTGTATTTTTAATCACAATTGCAAAATCAATTGCAAAATCAATTGCAAAATCGATTGCGAAAATAATAGCAAAGCAAACTAACATGATAAATAAAAATTATTAATTATCTTGAACAATGTTCAAAATAAATTCTCTTGTATAAACATGCTTTGAAGATTAATCTTGAGTATTCAATACTCTTTCTCATTCTCATTCTTAAGACTTAACGTCAGCGATTTGAATAACTGTTTAACAGCTAACTGAATTACATGTGTTAAACATGATAAATGTGAAATAGCTGAGAATGTTTGCAAAGTCTCATCTAATGCAATCATCATGACGTCGTTATTGCTGATGTTGTCTGTGATTACAATCATAATTCAATCTTGAATATCAAGTTCTTGCAATATTCGTTTAGTAATACTGCTTAGATTGCTTTTGATATGCTTGTCTTCAATTTGTTCAAAGCTCAACAAGACTTTTCAATACTTTCAGAACTCAATGTAGTAAAATTTCATGATGACTAGAAAAAATAATCTATTAGAACTACTTCATTCATTTAGACTAATGAAGATTTTAAAATTCATTGATAAATTCTTGAGTATGTTGACTCAAACAACAGTCGCTTAATTCTTGAGAGAGATCATAAGTTTAATTCTGTGTGACAGAGTAATGCTTGATCATGTCATTTCAAATGCTCATTGAAATTGAACATTGTCAATAGCAACATGAAAGATATTTAAAGTGACAAAAGTCTTTTGAAGTTGTAATGCAAATGCTTTTAAAGTATATTCTTGATGAAAAGCACAATGCTGTGATTTGTTAATCTTTTGCAATCTATTTTGCAATCTGCAGCTAAAAAGCAATTTATCAAAGCTTTAACTTTAACAAAATTACGAATGTTTTGAACGTTCGTGATCTTAGTTGCTAAGTTTATGCATTTATCACAATCTTTGTTATTCAGATGATGTTTCATGATGCTGTTATCAATGCTTTTATTGTTAAAATGCTCATAGACATGCAAATATAAATGACAAATGAGTTTAAGTTTTTCGCTTTCAACTAAAGCTGTTTGATAAAAGTTATTTCATATCTCATCTGTTCATGTTTTTAAGATTCACTTTGAATGACGATAGTCTGATACTTTTTATTCTACTTGCATTGCATATTGAGTTTGCTTTCATCAATTCAGAAATATATGTTGATATTCTTGCTCATGATTGTATAGCACATATCATTCATCATGTAATGACTGCAGTTCAATGAGCACAACAGAAGCAACATTAGAAGAAGAAGATTAAGCACTATCATGCTCGCTGTTATCAAGATTCTCTGAAAATATATTTATAAAACTGAATAAACTGTTTCTACTTGCTTGCAATTTCAATATTCTGTTTCAAGAAGATGACATGATAAGTAATAATAATAATAATAATAAATTCATACACTTTTGTGACATTGATTAGATCGACTCATGAAGAACTTTATGCTATCTGTATCGAGTGAACAAAACTCTCTGAGATAGAAAATCACTCGCAGTCTACATGACTGCTTCACGCAGTTGAAACAGTGAGTTTTGAGACTATGTATCAAATTTGTTCGCGTTGATTGCACGTTAGAGAACGAGTGTTCTAGTTACTTTAAATTGCTTCAAGAGCTTCGTTTTCATCATCATCTTCGCTACTGCTCTGAGACTCTTCGTGATGATGATGATTATTCAATAGTTTGAGAAGTCAGCATCTTGTAGCATTCTTGATCGCAGATGCGATCAAGAATGCAATGCATGAGTACATGCTTCGTCGTCTGATGACTTTATTCGCAGTTGCATCGCGAGCTATTTGTGCCTGAAACGTTTCTAGAGTGCAGATAAGCGTTCAGATCTATGCGTTCAATTCTGATGTGTATTGCAAGAATGCTTTCTGCTTTCTGAAGATTATCACGCATCTTTATTGTCTTATTGCTCAGATGCGATCTTTGTGCTGAGATTGCGTTGATGTTTGCGACGCGTTCTCTGTACTTTTTCCATCGTTGATTTCATTGATCTTTGTGATACTACGTTATTGCGATGCTATCGCTTGTTGAAATCATTGTGAAGAAGAAAATGTGTCATCTGCGTCTTGACTGTATCTTCGCATCTTCTTGAATGAAAACATTCAGAAGTACTATTTTCTTGATAACGAGTGAGCAAGAAATGACGCGATGAAATTTCGTCAAACGAGCGCGTATTAGTTTGCATGCTTGTCTGATCTCTTGCGTTCAATCATCAACTTAACTGTGTAGCGTGATCTTGTTCTGTAGCATGTTCAGATGAACATGTAGCGAACTCATGTATGTTTCTGTCTCTAGAGTTTCAATGTTTACTCTTTTGAATGCTTCTGCTACGTGACACAGAGTCTGATTCTGAAGTGTTTCTAGTCTGCGTTTTTTGCTCGACAGTTTATCTTTCTTGTCGCGCTGATGTCAGACTGACGCTTCGAATGCAATTTCTGATCTCACTACTGCTGAGTATACTTGTCTCGCTTTTGTGAAGATAGCTTCTCATGTGAAGACTTCAAGACGACTAAGTGTCAGCATTCTTGTGACGTGATTCGTCTTTATTTGTCAAAGATGCGCGTCTCATCGCAGTTTCATGTTCAGTTGCATCTCTAGAACTCGTACGTCTGATTTCGATTTGATAACTGAGCTTTCTATTTGTATGCTAGTCATCATGTCAAATCTCTTCGATTTTCTAGTGAAATGCGTAAGCTTGTACTTTTCTGATGCAAACGTTGCGTCATGAGTGCGAGCTCATTTCGCGCAGACATCGTGTGCTTTGCTCAGTGTTCTGCAGATTTCTTCAGTGAATCTGTCGTAGACTAGAATGTTAATATCATTTACGAAGTCAAGCACTTCGATTTTAATTCTCAGTGTCTATCGAAAATATGTTGTATACGTTGCATGCAACATACATAGAGCACGATTTCTATGCTGGTTTCCCTCTTAGACTCGAGAGATTACTCAAAGAGTTTTCTCGCGACAGATTCACAGTTTAAGGCGAACAAGATCTCTCACTGCTCAGATTTCGACAGTTTACTTCTTAAACATGAGTCGCAGACGTATCGCAGTCGATTTCTTCTCTAATCACATCGACATGCGCTACTGTTCTCTCGAGCTATACAGACGATGTCTTTGACTAGAAATTAACTCTATCATCAAGACATTCGAGAGTCAAAGCTCAGTGAAGAGATGAGATTCTCGAGATCAACAGTCGTCGTCATTGTATATCACGCCTTGCAGACGCTCGCTTCGCTTGTAAGACGTGCAGCTCATCTGTTTCGCGTTATCTGTAGAGATCTTTCTCGTGCAGATCGATCGTGTCTTGCAGAGATGTTCATATGCTACACTTCTAATCAGGCAGCGTAGTTCGATCATTCTCTACTAACTCGCTTATGTTTCTCTTCTCTTAACGAAGTCTTCTCGCCAGCGTATCACTCACGTATAGAATGTCTGTGTCTGAACGTCTGTTAAACGATATTAACGAGACTCTTGAGTTTGCTCGTGTCAAACTTAACGAGTCTCGTGAGTTGCTCATGTCGTAGTAACAGGCACGCAGTCTTAACAAGATTTATACGTAGTTAGCACGTAAATCTAAAGAATGTTCATGATTCGAGTTCTTTCTGCTAATCATTCTCAACAGGTCAAACGTGAGAATATTCTGTCTCAGTTCTCGTCATCGCGACGATGAGATACTGAATCGAATGATTTTCATAAGCGATTTCCCTCGTAGTTCTGCGTTCTATTTGACTTTCTCATCTGCGTGCAGATTGCTTATAGCATGCGCATTGAGATTATCAAAGTCTGCGCGATCGCGAAAACTCTGCATACGATCAACGCACAGCGCTTCATCATCACGCAGCGTCTCGATGTCATTCAAACTTTTGATAATCTCTAGACTCTACTGTAGTTAAACAGTAGATTCGTAGTCAGCATCGCGTACAGATGAGTTTCATCGCTGATCACATGATAAGTAAGTTAAACGAAAAAGAGACTGCAAAAAGAATTGCAAAAAGAATTGCTAAAAGAGTTGCAAAAAGAATTAAAAATAAGTTTGATCTTTTAAGCATCATTAAGCTTAAAGTTTGAAGATCAATGCAAATCATGCATCACTGTTGACTTGTGACTGATTGATTCTTATCTTTTAAATTAACTGTTAATTATTCTAAAAACTAGCACATTTTAATAGATTTCAAACATCATGATTGACTAAGAAGCTTATTACAAATACAATAAAATAATTATACAGAGATGAACTGAAGTACAAAATAATTGTTGATCGTTACATAAAATTATACGAAAAGAATGTTTAATTCTTCTGTTCACTTCTGCTATTTATTCATTACATGAAAGTATGCTGTGATGCTGCATGCAATAAATGATTCTATTTATCAGCTTGTGACTGTGAAACTAGTTAAATCATTGATTTAGAAAAACTCAATTTCTAAGATATGAATATTAAAAGAATCAAAAAGATTACTGAGTTTCTTAATTTTGAATATTACTTTTCAGATTTCACATGTCAATTTATGTGAAATATTTGATGTTCATTCATACTTGTTGTAGTCAAAATTTGTCAATCAATTCTCAATCTGATCTGATAACATAATTTACTTGCATGACTTGTTCTTAATCATCTTTCTTTTCAATCATACTACACGTCATAGAATTTTCTCAGATGTGATGAATGATTCTTGAAAGCACTTTGATATCAATTTGCAATCTCAAGAGATATGATAATTTCTGAAGAAGACTCAATGATACTGATCGCTCTCTGCTTTTTTATATATTACAATGTTAGTATAAATATTGAAATACAAGTCGCGAAATTGACTGCAAAATTGATTGCAAAATTGATTGCAACATCAAGAGCAAAATCAAGAGCAAAGTTCAAATAATAAAAGAAATAATAATCATGTTGTAAACAAAATTACAAAAAGAACTTTCAAAAACTTACATAATAAGATGACATGCTACGTCTTTTCAGAAATTCTGAAACTGTCAAAGAATCTTCACTGTTAATGCTTCTCTGATGACATTTGAATCATTTATCATCTTCTCGTTCATTATCATCTTGAACTTTTCGCTCAGAAGCAAGTCATTCATCTGATATTGTTCTTTCGTTTAAACATCATTGATGTCAAAGAGCTTCTTTCATTGAGAACTCTTCATACTCGTATCAAAACAAGCGCTTAGTATCAAAGAATCTTGATTGAGACTTGCAACATTGAGACGTGTTCTTACATGATTCACTGTATTTTCTTTTGCAATTCTATGAATTTATTAATATTTAATTGCAAAAAAGATTGCAAAAAATATCATTGATTTCATTTGCTATTTACATGTGCAGTCAACAAGAACTCATGATCATCATTCAATGCTTATAAATAGACATTCGATTTTTTGAATTGCTTGATTCAGTAGAAATGAATATTTCTGTCTCTGTTTTTTGCATCTTCAATTTTCTTCTCATCATTTATCATATTTTGCACATAAGTTCTAATCTTTTTTGAATGTATATTGTTGAAATAATCTTCAATAATCTTGCGCTTGTGAGTAAACATCATTGCAAATGCAGAACAGTAGTTAACTTATAAAAGCAATGATGTAGTGATTTAAATAATGAGATGAAATAGTGAAGATTAATTGCAATGATGAGATATGAAATTTAAACTTTAATATCTTGATTTAAGATTTTAAGATTTAAATCATCATCATTTCAACATTAATTAAGTCATATAATCATCAACTTTTTTCTTCTTTTACTTTCAAACAACAACAACATACTGCAATCATGATCACAACAGCTCAGTAAGTTATGTATCAGTCTTATGAGTTTATAAAAGATTGCAGAACTGATTGCAATACAGAAACAATGAGCTTAATTTTAACAACAAAATGCTACTCAGCATCTTTAATTTTGCAACTGATGAGATTTTGAAATCGATTTTGAATTCAAATGAATTCTTCAACTTGCATGAATTTATATACATATTTCATTTTTTATTACTCTTGAATTGATTGCAAAACTGATTGCAAAGTAGAAATAATATCACAGCGAATTTTAAATTCAAGCTTACAAGATCAAATTTTGATCACAAGTCAAACAATAAATCATGATTGTCAAGCAGCTCAGAATCATCATTCTCATCATCATCATTCTCATCATCACTTAGTAAAAAACCTCATAACAAGCAATTTGTTGAAAAGATGTCTTGAAAACAGTCAACAGTGAAGTCGAGAACTGATGACAGAAAGTTGAAGCTCATCAGAGTAAGTTTTAAGTCTTACTAGATTGCAAAAATAATTGCAAAAGTAATTTCAAAGACGCTGATCATATGTTAGAATGTTTGACTTATTGAGTCAGCTCATGTTATCAATGTCATCATAAAAAGTGATCTTATCAAGCTCAAGAAAATGCGAAAATATTGCAAAGAGACTGTGATACTTCGTGAAATTCGTTGATATCAAAGAACAATTGACTTACTTATTTCAAAGCTGTCGTTTCAGCATGTGATTCGCGAAGTGTATCATGAATTAATTGAAGTTGATCTTCGCTTTCAATCAAAAGCTATAGAGACATTGCAGAAGATGACAGAAGTATGACTTGTTGCAATGTATGAAGATTAGTTTCACTATTTCGATTTTGCAATCAATTTTGCAATCGATTTTGCAATCAATTAAATACTGATTACTTAACAGACATCAATCTTTGCGCAATTCATGCAAAGTGTGTAATTATTCAAGTCAAGAATATGAGGTTGATTTTTCGTTTCACAGACGAAAAGTTCACATTTGAAGCTTATTCAAATTACATGACGAAGTAGATAGTCATGTTACTATGCAATCAGAATGCAACGCTGTCGCAAAATAAATAGATAGTAAATATAATTTTTGCACTGTCACACTGTTAGTGATACTATTGCTTTCGCGCATAATTCAAGTTAATTCTTATCGCTTTTATCAAGAACTTTAGTTTTTTTTTTCTTGAATGTAAAGTCAATTGATTAACTACTTGTATGCATGAGATTTCAGCGCAAATGAGATTTTCACACACGTTAACTAAAACTATCTATATTGATGTCATTTTAGCACGTCAAATTCAATACTATTTGTTGCTAATCTTTCTAAATTAGAGTGTGTGAAAACTCAGTTTGCATGAAAATCTCATTCATACAAGTAATTATTCTATTTTTAGAAATTGAGTTCAAATTCAGTTTGCATGAAAACTCAATGCATATGAGTAAGTATACTATTTTTAGAAATTGAGTTTGAGCAACTCAACTCAATCTTGAATTGAGCTTAAGTTAAGAAAGATCAATTCAATCTTAACTTGAATTCAAAATTGAGTTAAGTTGACTTTTCTCAACTTGACTTAATTCTAACTCAACGACAGATTTAGCATTGACTTTCTCAATTTGATCATCAATTTCAGAGTGATACATTGTTAATAACTTAGCATTTATCTTTAACATTTTACACATATGCTTTTAGATATTGAAAATGAATTGTGTGTTTTGATCAGACATAAGAAACTCAAGTAAATCATGATGTTTTCAAACATAAGCATAAAAGCAATTGATAACTTCTTCAACTTTCATAAAAGTGATAAGAACTAAATGTCTCATTTTGATAAAATTATCAATGAAGATTAGAACATATTTATGAAGATACTGAGCGATAAAGAATTTACATAGTTTATGAAGATATCACGTTAACGACGTTCAAGAATTGAAAGAAAACACAATCATTCTTAAGTTTATTGTTTAAAGAGCTTAAAGTGTGTGTACACGTGATAGTTTCATACAAATTGTTGAACATATTTATAAATGTTTAATCATCAGTAAACTCAACTAATCAATTCATAGCTTTTTGCTCTTTCTGAGTGATCATTGATGACATTATCATGAGTGAGCTGAATGATACGAAGACGTAGTTTATCTAAGTTGAGCATGTACTTTCTTTCTTGAAAGTACAGATGATTCTTGTGTTCTTTATACTCAACTAGAAAGATCTTGTTGTGATGTCATGCTTCATTGCAAAGCACTTCAATTATCTGAGCTGCAAATTTGTCATTGATTTTGACTTGCTTTCAAAATGTCTTGATTTAGCTGAGATTTAACATCTTTAACGTCGAATTCTTTGATTTTTAGATTCATAAGAACTAGAATTTGCAAGAATGCTGAGATAAATGAAAATAAATGTAACTGAATTGAATCTAGAATGATGATTTATGATTGAAGCTTCATGACATTGATGTCAAAGACATCAAGAATGAGATTCTTAATAATATTGAAATTTAAAACATGAGTTTTCAGAATTATCTGATATTGATATTGATGTCAAGAATCGAATGTATCTTTCTCTTTAAAAAAATCTTTTGAATGACATGTCAAAGCTTTCAACTTATCATCGATCTTGTCAAGATAATAAGTGATGTGATAGTTGAATTTAGACAGAAATTCGCTTCAACAAGTTTGATGATGACTCAACTGCTTAATTGACATGAAATATTCAAGATTTTTATGATTCATGATCATCTCAACAGAGTAGATAAAGTCTTCGAGCTTTGATCATCATTTCTTGAAAGTGCAAACAATGATCATAAGTTCTTTATCGTAGATCTCGTAGTTACACTCAACTGAGTTATGCTTCTTCAAAAAGTAAGCGACAAGATGAAGAATTTCATTCTCATTGTACTGAAAGAGAATGTTTTTGAACACATAGTTTGAAGCATTAATTTCTATCACAATCTTGTGATCTGAATTATAATGATGAAGAATAATCTTGAAAGTGAAGATTTTCTTAAGAATGTTGAATGCAATCTGACATTTTTGAAATCAGACAAAGAGTACATCTTTTCTGATGAGATGAGTGAGCAAAATAACTATTCTACTATAGTTATAAATGAATCTTTTATAAAAGTTCGCGAAATCTAGAAAACTTTGAACATCTTTAACGTTGATCAGAATGAGTCAGTTGACAATGATGTTTATCTTAGAAGAATTAAACTGATCATGATGAGTCAAGTCATCAAGATTGAATTGAGTTCTCAACTCGTCAAGACTTGATTTGAGTCAGAATTTTGAAATTAAGTATTCAAGTTGAGTCATGATGTTTAAACTGAGTATTCAAGTTGAGTTAAAGTGTTGAAATCAAGTATTGACTTGAATTCTCGACTTAACTCGTCAAGACATGAAGCGAAGTACTACTAATATTCATCTGAGTGTTTGATAATGCAACAGAATAATGCAATTGATTAAAGAAAATTCATGCTTGTTCATTTACTACTGCTAATCTGAGATCACTATTATCTCATCATTCTTCTTCTTCTTCTTCTTCTTCTTCTTCTTCTTTTTCTTCTTCTCATACTTCTTCTTGTACTTATTCTTGTACTCGTTCTCATTCTCAATTATATCTGCATCATCATTTCTCTTGCTAAATTTCATCTTCTTGTCATCATCATCAATCTCAATGATATCATCAAATTCATCATCTGATGAATTTAGTGAATTAACTATCTTTTGATCAATCGCATTTTTTTCATTCAAAAATGCGCTCATAAATTTGTTGAATTCTTGTATGACATCTGAATCGTTCATCATCTTCAATTCATTCAATTCTTTGTGATGTAAAATACGTTACTGAATTAATTCAATAGTAGATATCATGTATCTTGACATGTTTTTCTCAAGTTCATCTTGTTGTGCAATATTTTAATGCATACGTTAGTCTTGTCTTTCACATCAAACACAGTACATACATTGACAGTAAAAGTAGTATTGAACGTTGTCTTCATGACTATTGCTTTAAGCTTCGTTCACTTTGCAATCTTCTTCTCTCTTGTCTTCTTTATCAAATTCGTCTTAAAGCATTGAGCTATTATACAATCAGCTTTTGAAACACATATGCATTACTCAAATGCATTATCATGCAGACTCTTTCTCACTCGATCATTCGTGATTGTATCTTGCATATTGTTCTTCATTTTCATTTGCTTCGCTTTGATGACTTTCTGATAGACGCTGATGCTTCTTAATTTAATGAGTTGTTTATAAAGAGTCACTCAATCTACATTTTGTTTGATATAAAGAGTTTTCTGATCTTTGTTTCATCTCATTGCATGATTTTTACTTGCAATTGACTGCGACTTGATTGATAGATTGAACATTCTGCGATTTTGATTAGTCTCAATGATAATACATATAAATAATGCTTAACAATCTTCTTACCTGATAGTGATGTTGAAGTGCTTTTTCTAATGAACTTAGTCACAATAAATGAGTGCAATGAATAGATGTAAGACGTAGAAAAAGTTAGAGTTAGAATAAACATTGAGCGTAAATAAAGTTAGAATTAGAATAAATGTAAAATGAGATGTAGATAAAATTAAAGTTAAAGCTGAATGTTAGAATTTATTCATCATCTTAGAGCTGCAATCAACACATTCATCATATTAGTGCTAATATCAAAACATTCATCATATTGATTCTATTATAAACACAGTTAACAATCATCATCTTTTGTTTACATATCATCTTTTGTTTACATTGTACTTCACTTTGCTTTCACTCAACTCAATAGTCTCAATTTTTCAAATTGTTATCAGTTAATATACATCATGACTTGTTGCAAGCAAACAGATAATGCATTTAGATAATGCATTTCTTGTTGTGTATTGCTGACAGACTTGATTTAGAACGAAAGTTTAAAGATGCATCATATGATGATTTAAGAGTCTCAACTCGTAATGATATGACATCAGATAATTGAATCACAAATGAATCAAGAGCAGACTTAAAGACTTTATCTGAAAGTAAGATTTATAAAGTTCAGAAAATAATGCAAATAAATAATGCATCAAGCTATCAACAGCTAATTTATCGCGACAGTCAAAGAGAAAATGAAAGTCAGAAATCATTGCACTTTAAGAGATACATCATTATCAGAAAGATGCAAATTTGTTGATATCAAAAATCTCATTTGAAAGAATAGTTCGCGAAATCATGCAGAATGAGACTGATACAAACAAGATGAGTCAGAAAATGAGCGATGTGAACTATAAAACTCAGACTTCAACACTGCTTGCTCTTCAGAAGATCACAGAAGCGTTTCTATGTGAATTTCTTATCAGTAAGTGTATTACTCATTTGTATTATCATTGATGTTTTACAACACTTACTGATATAATGCTTTACATATGCAGATAGCAATCTTCTTACTATTCATGTCAAGCGAGTAACTCTTCAGCAGAGAGATTTGATACTCATGAAAACTTTGATGCGTAATCTTGAGATTCAGTTAAGTGCTCAATGAAAATAGCATTCGTAATATCTTAATCAGATCAAGTTATTTAGCATAGCAATACATGAACTGCATTATTTCTTTGCATTATCTTGTAACTATATTATCATACTACATACATTGACAATGCAAAAGTGACTTCAAATGAAATGATATTGAACATTTAAACAATAATAGAACATAAAACATTCTGCAAATCTGCTCTGAAAGAATCAGCAGCTTCATCAATCGCGTTATCTTCATCTTCTTCTCTACGATAAATATCTCATGCTTCAATGATAGTCTTCTCAGAATTCAAGTTCATAATACGATTATAATACTTGAGAAGCATTATCTGTTCAACTGATTCTGAAGTCATTTGTGATTGATTTTATTGACAAACTCTTCTTGCAAGACTGAATGTTCATTCAATATTTATAAAGAATATTGAACATGAAAGAACATTCTTAGTCATTTGAGTCAATCTTGAATAGTTCAAGACATTGTTTCTTCAATACTCTCATGTTGAAAACTTCTCAACAATAGCATCAGTGCAAAGATATTGATCATCTTCACTAACAGATACAGAGTGACGTTGAGTTTTTTAAAGAAGAGTTCATGTAGTCATCACAACAAACTATAACATTGTTAATAAATGATCAATTGCATTATCATATTGCATTATCTGATCAACATCACTAGTCACTTGCGCTCTGACTTCTGCAGTTGTAGTTCTTTCTTCATAATGATGATGAAAATAGTTCTTGAACTCTTTTCTGTACTTGTCGTAATAAAAATGAGAATCATTCTCATTTGCATCTCAATCTTGATACAAATTCAGCTTTTGAGTAGAATTTAAAATCATAGTGAGATTGTATATCAGTTCATCTTTGTTCTTTGTCTTGAAATAGTACTTTGCAAGCTTGTTAGAAGTTAGTTCGCAAGCTCGAAAAACAAGTGCTTGTGAAGTACATGCATTATTGCGTACTATCATCTCAATAACATTGAGATGATTGAAAAGAGCATCAAACATTCGAAATTCTAAATGTATGTTAACATTAATGATTCTAAATACAATCAGAGTTAACTTGTAGAAAGAATTTAACATGTTGTTAACAAGCAATACTAGTGATCATTCGTTTTTCTTTAATTGAATAGCTTGAATCTTTGCATTTATCAAGAATTTCTCAACTCATGTATTAATTGTGTCACGCAGTTGATATGCACATTGAAGCATCAAATAAATAAAGTTTCAGCGAATGCAAATGTCTTGTATCAATTTTCAAGATCTTGTTGCTTGCAGCTTTAAAAAGCGAAGCTTTCGTTGAGAAGAACTGTTGATAGCAATAGTAATAACGCGAATCTGTTTCATTAATTAGTAAATGCATTATCTTTTTGCATTATCATCTTGATAAATATCTTCTTGACAACAGTGCAAAGATCATTGCTTGTGATTACATTCTCGACTTGATCATCATTCAATGATACAACGAAATTGTCGTTCAAAGTCTTTGATTCAATAGCTCTGATAAACTCTTGAGTCACTAGATTAATGATATGAGTCATACAAGAAATTGAGTTTTGTGCTTTATTTCATGAAATGTTACGTCAATTGAGCGCTCTTTCAAGCTTCTTCTTTAGAGTGTCATTGTTGCTTGCATTATCAGTAACAACATCAAAAAGCTTGTTCTTAATGTTGTATGTATTCAAAATCTTGAACAGCTCTTGCATCAAATGACGATCAGTATGCTCAACTTCAAGAAATGTAAATTTAATGAGATGTTCATGATATTGAAATGCAGCATTCATTCAATATATCAAGACTTTCAGATAAGCGACTTTTTGAGAACTAGATTATGCATTCAACGCAATAGAAACACGTCGTGACTCTTTTAAATCTTGCTTTATCTTTGCATGAATCTCATCATATTTCGAGAAAATCATGTTTGACAATTTAGTGCAATGCATGAAAATAATCTCTGAACGAAGCATTTGTAGTAACTGTCAAAAATGCTTGTTTTCAATGATTCAAAAAGGCAAATTCAGTGCAACGAAGATCTGATATAATATCTTTTCTCAATTTTGTTGATTGAATTGAAATGATAAGTCAATGTGACTTTTCTTCTATAAATATGTTAACTTTGCATTATTTATTTACATTATCATATTGAACTTACATGACTGAAATTTATCTCAAGCTGTGAAAGAGAGTTGAGTCGTTTTCGTTTCATGCAAGCATTTATCTTAAGATGCTTGATCATATTGATTGTACTAGATTCATCAATAGCTGTAGAATGATCTAGAATTTTAAAACAATTCTTGCATGAAATCTTAGAATATTCTTTCAATGTTGAAATCATTTGAATAAACTGATTTCAGATGTTGAATTGTCTATTTACTTCAATCTTCTTAGCTTAAAGTGAATTATCTATCTTTCTTTAAGTTTTGTTGATGACACTTTCGTCAACAGACATCTGTAATCATCATTGTTGAAATTGAGCATTGATATCAGAACTTCACTCAATGTACTGATTATTCTCTCTTAATATTAAAAGAGAAGTATCGCGATGAATTTTATTCATTGCTTCTTGAAGAGTTCATCTCTTTTCGATGAAAATCTGATTAATGTTTCATGAATCTTGACTTGCAAAGTCATTAGAATGAAGACTACTGAAAGTAAATGAATGAACAATCAAGAAATTAAATTCTTTCTCGATTGAAGATCTTGATAATTCATATGTCTTATCAGAATCAGACATCTTGCAATGTATTTTATTAATAATGCAACAAGATAATGCAAACAAGAAGAAGATGATAATGAAGAAATGAGAAATAGTTTTCTTTATTGCACGTAGATTTTTCAAATATAATGATGTAATAGATTCAAAAATAGTAAATCTTGATATTTGATGTCATTTTTGATTGCTTGACGAGTCGAGTCGAAAACTCAAATTCTGACTTGACTTGAGATTGATATTGAGTTAAGTCACAAGATTGATATTGAGTATTTGAGTTAAGTTACAACATTGATATCGAGTACTCGAGCGAGTCAGAAAGTAGATATGAAAATTCGACTTGATGATCAGTTTAAGAAGAATTTATCTTAATTTCTTCAATGATGATTATCAATTCTAGATACAAAACTTGAGTGACATGAAACTCATATTTGATTATATTCATCTGAAAATCTGCTTCTTGCAGCTTTTGCAGAATGAGCTTGACATGAATCTCATGCTTAAGTTCATTGTTGAAATAAATCAAGATGTCATTCAAATAAGCTGTACAGAACTTATTTAAATGTTCATGAAGAATATTGTTGATGTACTTCTGAAATGAGACAGATTCATTACATAAATTGAAAAGCATGACTAGATACTTGAATAATTTAAATCGAGTGCAAAAAATGATGAGAGTTTCATCTTCTTCTTTGATTCAAAGTTGATTAAATACAAAGATAATATTCAGCTTGATAAAGATTTTAACTCGACTTAAATGATTCAGCGTTTCTGAGATCAGAAGCAGAGAATATTGATTCTTGACTGTGATAGCATTCAGATCTCAATAATTCACACAGAAGTGAAGTTGTTCTTCGAATTTCTTGATGAAGAGAACAGAGATGATTATCTGAGAGTAATTGACTTGAATGAAATCTTTGCTCAAATTCTCATTCAGATAATGATGAAGTTCTAGAATTTCATCACGACTCATGCTGTACAAAGCAAAGACTGAGAGTTGAGCATCTTCTTTAAGATGTATGACATGATCATGAGTTCAATGCAAAGACAAAATATCAATATTCTTCTTGAAGAAAACATCTAAAAACTTAAAATATCTGAATGATAAAATTTTGACTGAATCAACGTTCTTACTTTGTCAATAAACTTCAAGATCTTCTTGTGTCATGAATGCAGTCAAATGAAATTTCTTTTTTATTTGATGAAGATTCAGATGAAGATTTTTATTATATGTACTATCTTGAGAACAAGATGAAAACTGAGTAAGAGTTGAACTGTTCTTTGAATGAACAGTCAAAGTTGCATGACGCGATTTTAACTCGTCAAAGTCTAGACTAGAAAATGAGATTGATTTAAAATTCAAGAAGACATCAATTTTCTTTAAAATAATGTTAAACACTTCAATGTCTTTGACATGAGCAGCATGATCAAAGCTTTGAACTTTCAACTCAACTATGTCAAGTTGTATAGAAAATCAATTGAATTGATCTGCTTGAAAGACAACAGAAGTTTTAAAGAAAGAAAAATTTCAACATTTAATTTTTAATAAATATTCTTTTTGAATGACTTGAAGAATACAACTAGAAGCTTCTTGTTTCAGACAAGAGACAAGATGAAACGAGATTTGTTTCTTGTGAATGAGCTGAGTATTAGTTGACTTCTCATAAGCAAATGAAGAGTTATATTACTTCTTGTGAGCAAATGAGAAACTGAGTTACTTCTTGCAAGTGAATTGAGAACTGAATTGCTTCTTGTGAGCGAACTGAAAACTGAGTTACTTCTTTCAAGTGAATGAGAAATTGAATTGCTTCTTGCAAGTGAACTGAAAACTGAGTTACTTCTTTCAAGCAAATGAGAAACTAAATTACTTCTTATGAGCAAACTGAGTGCTGAATTGCTTCTTGTGAGTAATTTGTAGATCGAATTGCTTCTTGTGAGCGAATTGAGAGTGAGATTAAGAGAAAGCTACTTTGTTAACTTTGAACAAGAAATTTTCTTCTTGTTGATTAAGATCATAGATCTTGATGAGAAATGAGTAATAATGATTAAGATAAAAGAAGAAAGACAAGATAAGAATATTATGCTCAAAATTGACATTAATGACGTGATGATGAAGTCATGACAGATTCATGATAATGAGATATTGACTTAATTCAATAATATAAAAGAATAGTCTTTCAATGTATTCATCAAGAATCATTGTGATTTCAACAACATAAGTAATGTCATCAATTAAAGCAATTTGATCATCAAATTCTTGAAGTCTGCAAGAATGAATTAATTGATGCAAGAAAAGATGATGTTGTTGCGTGAAAAATTTATTCATAAAGACATAAACAAAGATTTCACTATCAATCAGAGCAAGAATGAAAACTTTAGATTAAGCTTAATGTAAAATACAGAATATTATTATGTGATTATTTTTAAATATTAAATTGAATTCAAAGAGTTTTAAGACAGATTTAGCAGAAAACTTTCTATATGATTGAAGTGAGAGTGAGAAGATTGAGACTAGTAGACAAGATGATATATATATAAATTTCTGAGTGTGACTTAGCTTAAAAACTAGACTTTTCTTGCAGACAGCGAGATTTCTTCATTTATATTGATAACATCACTGTCATAAATGTTCATGATATGCAGAGTAAAGAACTTTTTATTTGAGCATTCTTTAATGATTTTGCTTGAATGTTGCAATTTGCAGTAATAGCACAGCTTTCACTTGTTGCAGATTTTCTTAATCTCAGAAATCATCAGAGTCTTATTTTGAATGATGACAATGATCAAACTTAAATTCATTGACTCATCAAGAAATGAGAAAGAAAGAGATGAAAATATTGTCAAGACAACAGTCACAGAGATGATGATCTTTGAACTTAAAGAATTACTAGTTGATGCAAAGATGCTCTTGACTTTGATGAACAAGATGATGACAAAGATGAAGCGAGATTAATGATGCTTAAGCTGTTAAAGCTCTTTGTTAATGTCAAAGAATGCTTGAACTCATTAATGAAAAATGAATGATCGAATTTCATCAAGATTTCGTTAGAAAAGAGCAATGACTTAAGTGAAATAATTGACATTGCGCTTCAGACAGTCAATCAATGAGAAATCTTTCATCAAAGAACATTTTTTCTTTTGATAAAAAAGATTGTAATAGTTAACAAAGTTATTTGTGTCTTACTTCAAAGTTTTGCAAAGATATAAATGAGCATCTTCTGTCTTGAAAGAATTGTCGCAGCAATGATGTAATTTATGTTATCAATTTGTGAAGATGAAAATGATATAAAAATTATTGACTTGATATTGATTCATTAAATTGTGAGTCTTCTTATCTATGATGAGTCGTGACTCAACATAAATGATCTTAGCTCGATGAGAGAAATAATGATCATTATTCATGTTCATGCGTTGTATCAGACTCTGCTTTTATGCATTCAATCAATCTTTGTTTCTCTCATACTCAGATATGTCAAGAAGCTTCTTGAATCTAGAAGTGATGATGATAGCAACAAAGTTTGCAAAGAAGTAAATGATGAAAAGAGATTGATTGTTCAAGATTTGTGTGATGATCTGAGTTATTATTACAAGAAACTGAGAATTCAATTTTATATAAATTAAAGAACTGAGAATGATGAATGAGAACAAAATGATAACATCATATTGTTGAACTTGATTTTGAAGCTTTCGCATTACGCGAAAGATCTCAACTGAATTTTCGATCACACTTTAAGCGAACTGTTCAACAGCACACTCATCATTAATTGAAAGATTGTAAGATGACTTTATTTGAGCGAAAGAATAACTAAATGAGATTTCAACATATAAAAATGTTGTAGAAAGTGTAAATCTTTTATAATGTTAAAGACTAGACTGAACTAAAGATTCTATCAATATAAAGAATTGATTATTATATTACTTGAACTAGATATAAAACAATACATCAAATAATATACAAGATGAAAGACAAAGAGTGAAAGAAAAGAATAAGAATTCAACTTTTATATACATGAATTAAACAGAATTAAGACTAGACAGTAATTTTATTGACTTAAGATTGCAGAATGATTAAGATGATCAAAATAGAATTGTTGAAACTAAATTAAGATGATGATGACTAAATTGATGACTTAATTCATTGAACTGCAAAACAGATTTAATGAATCAAGATTATTTAAAATATTGATGATTTATGTTCTAAATCAAGTTAATGATTTGACATCATGACAATTGTTCAAGATTTGTGTAACAATCTGAACTATCATCACAAGAAACTGAGAATTCAATTTTATATAAATTGAAGAACTGAAAATGATGAATGAAAACAAGATAATAATATCATGTTGTTGAACTTGATTTTAAAGCTCTTGCATTACGCGAAAGATTTCAACTAAATTTTCAATCATACTTTGAGTGAACTGTTTGATAGCACGCTCATCGTTGATTGAGAAGTTGTAAGATAACTTTATTTGAGCGAAAGAATAATTAAATGAGATTTCAATGTATGAAAATGTTGCAGAAAGTGTAAATCTTTTGTAATGTCAAAGATTAAACTGAATTAAAGATTCTATCAATATAAAGAATTGATTATTATATTACTTGAACTAAATACAGAATAATATATCAGATAATGTACAAGATGAAAGATAAAGAGTGAAAGAAGAGAACAAAAGCTTGACTTTTATATACATGAATCAAGCAGAATCAAGACTAAACAATAGTTTTATTGACTTAAGATTGCAAAAGTTCGCGCATATGATTGAGATGATCAAAACAGAATTGCTGAGACTAAATTAAAATGATGATGATTAGATTGATGACTTAATTCATTGAACTGCAAAATAGATTCAATGAATTGAGATTATTTAAAATATTAATGATTTATGTTTTAAATTAAGTTAATGATCTGACATCATGACATCAGTGTCTTATATGTGATTTACTTAATACTTTATATGTGATCTACTCAATGCTTTATATATAATTTACTCAGTGCTTCATATGTAGTATGTTCAATACTTCATATGTAGTATATTCAATGCTTCATATATGATTTATTCAATGTTTCATATGTGATCTATTCAATGCTTCATACGTAGTATATTCAATGTGATTTACTCAGTGCTTCATATGTGATTTACTCAATGCTTCATATGTGATCTACTCAATGTCTTATATGTGACGTACTCAGTGCTTCATATATGATCTATTCAGTGCTTTATATGTAGTATATTCAATGCTTCATACATAGTATATTCAATGCTTCATATGTGATTTATCTAGTGTCTCTTATGCAACTTACTAAATAAATCGTATATACTACATATGAAGCACTGAATAGATTGAACATGAAGCACTGAATAGACTACATAAGAGACACTGAGTAAATCACATTGTCGTAAGACTGCTTGCATCATTCTCATGAGATAGTTAGTAAGAGAAAAGAGATTGAGATTTGAGTCAATGATAAAAGAGTTGAAAGACATTTTTCAAGTATATATATAAATGTTATTGCAACTTGTAGATAAAGACAAAGACATACACGTTTTACAGTATCTTTCTACTAGCATCATCAACAAAATGTTCAACAGCTAACTTTTTGTTCAATGACAGAATCTGAAAAAGTCGACTTGATTCAGCTAATAATCAACTAACAACTGACTAATCAGCTAAATTTCAACTAAATTCAACTAACTCAGCTAATTCAACTAATTCAGCTAAAATATTTATCTACATGCTCATTTATTTATATGCTCATCATTCTACTCGTCATTCTACATGCTCATCATTCTACTCGTCATTCTACATGCTCATCATTCTACTCATCATTCTGCATGCTCATCATTCTACTCATCATTCTACATGCTCATCACTCTACTCGCTCATCTACTCACTCATTTACTCGCTCATTTACTCACTCATTTACTCGCTCATTTAGTCGCTCATTTACTCACTCATTTACTCGCTCATCTACTCGCTCATCTACTCGCTCATCTACTCGCTCATCTACTCGCTCATTTACTCGCTCATTTACTCGCTCATTTACTCACTCATTTACTCGCTCATTTACTCGCTCATCTACTCACTCATCTACTCGCTCATCTACTCGCTCATTTACTCGCTCATTTACTCGCTCATTTACTCGCTTATCTACTCGCTCACTCAAATTCTCTATCAAATTTTCTATCAAACACTTTATTAAACGCTTTACATGCTTCAAATTATGAACGTATAACATAAGTTAAACAATGCTTCAAACAATGCTTTTTACATGACTT
>JAABUS010003256.1_pt1 | contig 26976 bp, 28 predicted proteins | sample 5560161 | NCBI WGS metagenome assembly JAABUS01 (sample SAMN10711885, study PRJNA513376) | rock metagenome | isolation source: Antarctica rocks | place: Antarctica: Victoria Land, Trio Nunatak nord | collected 2016-01-04
GTAGGGGGGTACGAATAAGGCAGTGTAAAAACGTTGATTTATTTTTAAAAAACTTTAAAATTTAACAGTTGAAGGGCCTTTTGCTGCAATGTGGGGTAAGTTTATATGACATGAATTTTACCGGAAGCATCGCATTGGTTTTTGGCAATGAGCGTTTTGGCGTGAGCGATGAAACCATAGCTTTGGCTGATGGCAATTTTATCATTCCTCAATGTGGAATTATTCAAAGCCTTAATATTTCTGTAGCATGTGCAGTTACTCTTTACGAGGCTTACAGGCAAAAAGAACAGGCGGGCCATTATAAGCAGGTTTCACTAACGGTTGAGCAACGCAATCAACTCTTTTCTGAATGGGGATTTAAAGAACAATATCTTCCGGCAGTTGAGGAAAAATAAAAATATGAAAAGGTTAATGCTTATACCTGTTTTAGTTATGGGTACTTTACTTAGTATTTCGCAGGATGAAATTAGTGCAACCGGAACAATAAAAAAGGTATCGGCTAAAGATGTAAAAGCTATAATGGATACAACTGCAGGTCCACTGATTATTAATTTCTGGGCAAGTTGGTGCGGACCGTGCATTAGAGAAATTCCCTGGTTTGACAGTATTATTTCAAAAAAGAATTCACGGGTAAAAATAGTATTAGTAAGTCTTGATTTTGCAACTGAATACCCAAAAAAATTAACCGCTTTTGTAAAAAAGCAAGGATATAAAGGGGAGATTGTTTTTTTGAATGAAACAAATGCTGATTATTTTATTCCTGCAATTGATAAAAAATGGACAGGAGAAATTCCTGCTTCTATATTCATAAATAATTCTAAAAAATATTACCGGTTGTTTAATCAACAGTTACCTGCGAAAAGGTTTGAATTAGAACTTGAAAAATTGGTTATTGGGCATTAGGGCATTAAGGAAATTAGGGCATTAGGGCATTGGGCATTGGGGCTTTGAGGAATTAGGTGAATAAAGAGTGGAGAATTGGCGTTTAATTTACAACAATGGTTTTCGTTTTCCTAATTGACTTAATGACCTATTGACTTATTGACTTATTGACCTAAACAGCTTTACCTTTCAACTCCCAATGGTCTTTGAAAATTCTGCCTTCCTTGTCTTTTTTTAAAGTTCGTGCATATCGTTCGCCTTTTATTGTACCCTTTTCTGTTTTTTTACCTATAAACAGCAGGATGGCATTTCCTTCGTCATCAGCTTTAAAAGACAAGTCATATCCGTTATGCCGGGTTTCAATCATTACTGAAGGTTTGTATACCTTTCCAAGTTTTCTCTGTAAGTCTTCACTTAAAGCCACTATTGTGAGTTTAACAAAGAGTTTTTATATATAATCAGTTAGTATTTAAAGCTTTTTTAATACTGTTATATATTAATTTGATTGCTATTTCAGGGCCATCATTGCCCAAAGGGTTAAAAACATCTTCACTTAACTGGTTGTAGGATGCAAAAAAATTGATTATCTCTTTTATTAATCCCTCAGGCAGATCATCTATGTTATTTGCAGATGAATACATTCTTGAGTCTAACTGAACAGCTATAACCCGGTCATTACGCACCTTTTCACCATCTTCTTCCTGTTCTACTTTAATTATTCCAAGCACTTTGCATTCTACCAGGCAGCCTGGAAAAGTAGGGGCATCGGTAAGAACAAGTATATCCATAGGATCTCCATCTTCGGCAATAGTAGAAGGGATAAAGCCAAAATCAAATGGGAATACCATTCCCGCAGGTAAAGCCTTTTTAAGTTTAACGATGTCAGATTTCTCTTCGTAAGTATATTTATTCCGGCTGCCTTTTGGTGTTTCTACAATTGCATTAATGTCATCAGTTCCTTCTATAAATGGTGGAGGTAGTTTCATGATAATAGCAATTCAAATTTTGTACCCTCATGTTGATGGAACACGGATTAACACAGATTGTTATGTTGTACGTAATTTTTTTAGAGACCCTAACTTCGAAAACTACTCATTTATATTTGCAGAAAAAGGAATGAAATTACCACGGTATGAATATGTAACCGAAAGCGAAGCAGAACTGTTTAAATTCACAAGCGAAGGAACAAAAGGCAGCATCAGGAAGTTAGTTGTTTACACACAAATGCTTGAAAAAGATATTTATAACCTTGCCTTTGGTGACTACCACGAAGAAACAAATTCAATTAACGACAAAGTAATAACTGACAATAAAGACAGCCCAAAAGTTTTTAGCAACTGTTGCTTCAACTTTATATGTTTTTACTTACAAACATCCAAACGGCTGGGTTTATGCGACTGGCAGTAATACTGCAAGGACAAGATTTTACAGAATAGGAATTATTACAAACCTTGACGGAATTTCAGAAGATTTTGAAGTATATGGATTGAGTGGCGAGACTTGGCAAGCATTTGAAAAAGGGAAAGAATATGAAGCATTTTTGGTTAAACGAAAATCTTATTAAATTTGTGCTATGACAACAATTGAAAAATTAAATAAGAGCAAAACTCCAATTTGTAAAGATTGACAAATCTCTTGAAAAGTTAAGAGGTAAAAATCTGTTTCCTGAAAAACTTGCAAAAGCAAACGAAGTAATTGCAAAAGTTGAACTTCCAAAGAAATAAAACTACGCAATACTTTTTCGATAACGCACTAACTTTTACTTAAGCATTTGCAGACATACAGGCATTGATACCTCTATCTGTTTGCCTGTTGCATGCAGCAAACCTGTTTGTTTATTTCTCTTAAAAATTACAATATTATCAGTGTCTTGGTTGGCAGCAAGTAAATAATTTCCGGTAGTGTCAATGATAAAATTACGTGGAGTTTTACCCATTACAGATTGGAAACCTTTCACTTTTAGCCTGCCGGTCGCGGGGTTTACCGAAAAAATGGTTATAGTATTTTCATCGCCACGGTTAGACGCATATAAAAATTTCCCATCGGGTGATAAATGTATATCAGCGCTGCCGATGTCGCCTTTATAACCACGGGGGTGTGTTGCAATATCCTGCAACAGAGTAAGTTTATCGCCGATACACTTAAGTACTCCCACTGTTCCGCTTAACTCCTGTATTACGTAGGCGAACTTTTGATTAGGATGAAAAGTAAAATGACGGGGACCGTTTCCGGGAGCAACAGCTACATATGGTGGAGCGGCAGGAATCAAAGGTTTTTGCGAATCGGAGTTAAATTTATAAGCCATCACTTTATCTATTCCCAAGTCCGGGGTGTATAAATAATCCTGAGCAGGGCTGAAAACTGCTGAATGAACATGGGGCTTCTCCTGCCGTTCTGTGTTTGCACTGCTGCCTGAGTCTTGCAGCAATTGACTGTAGGGATTTAAAGAACCATCTTTATTAGCAGAAAATGCGGACGTACTTCCTCCGCTATAATTTGCAACAACTACCCAATTATTGTTTTTGCTGACCGAGACATAACATGGATCATCTCCTCCTGTAGATTGCTGGTTTATAAATGACAGTTTGCCTGTAGTTCTATCAAAACTATATGCACTTAGTTTACCTCCATCGTCTCCATGCATTTCGTTCACTGCATATACATATTTCCCGTTAGGTGCAATTGCCAGGTAAGAGGGATTAGCAGCGCTATCCGTGTTGCTGACCCATTGGACCGTACCCGTTGCGGCATTAAAACGATACACATAAATTCCCTTGCTGCCTTTATTGGTATAAGTACCAATAAATAAATAAATTTTTTGAGCTGTTGCACAAAAAGAAATAAACAAAAGAAGGGATAAAATAGATATTCTCATTTTATAAAAGTTGTTGTGCAATTTAATTAATACAATTACAAAACCAAGTTCCAAGCTTGAAAAAAGGAAGTAGTAAGTGAAATTAAATGAGAATTGAACAAAGAAAATGTATCCTTTCAGTAACTTTATATAAATAAAACGAAATGCAACATTTTGAATTAAGAAAGAAACTTTATGGTTATATTGATAAGATTAAAGATGAAACACAGCTTGAAATGCTGAATGAAGCAGCAGAAGCTTATGTTACTAAACAAACAGATATGCTCGATTTGCTTACGCCTGACCAATTGAAACGGTTGAAAGAATCAATTGAACAGGCCAATAAGGGCAAAATTATTACACATGAGGAGGCTAAGAAAATATCTTTGCAATGGCTTACAAAATAAGCTGGACTAATATTGCATTTGAGGATTATCAAAAAGTGGTAGAATATCTTATTGCCAAATGGTCACTAACTGTAGCCGTAAATTTTGAAAATATTGTGCAGAAAAGATTAGCGAATCTTTCCCAACGACCTTTTATTGGAATAGCCTCACAAAAAATCCTTTTGTAAGAAGTATACTTCTTACAAAACATAACAGATTATATTATAGGATGGAAAGATGGAACTATTGAATTATTAAATATGTTTGACACCAGGCAAAATCCTAAAAAGAACCTTTTTTGATGATGATACAGGGGAATCAAAATTCTTCTGTTAAATTTCGAACCGCAGTTATTTACGATAGATGAAAGTGAGAAATCATAGTTATACAGTTTTTAATTGTTGTTCTGCTCTCTCTAAATAGTTGCAGGTATCATTAGGATGTGTGGAGATGTTCTGCAACAGAACAAATTACCGTTACTAAGGCTCCAACTGTTTCGCGTAATTCCTGCATCATTCAAGCAAGCTTTTGATTAGGATGAAAAGTAAAATGTCTCGGCCATTCACAGGAGTTCAATTGCCATGCTTGTTCAAAGCTGACGATTTAAAAAAAACGTGAGAAACAAAAATATTACCCTGAACTTTGCCCGCCAAATATTGTTCTTAATTCAAAATTTTAATTAATGACTCAAGCAAAAGGCTATGCAGCACAGAATGCAACCGAACCTTTAGGACCGTTCACTTTTGAAAGAAGAGATCTTCGTCCTCATGATGTGCAGTTAGAAATATTATACTGTGGCGTTTGCCACTCAGATTTACATACTGTACGCAGTGAATGGGGAGGCACTGCTTATCCCTGTGTGCCCGGACATGAAATTGTAGGCCGTGTAACCAATGCAGGAGAACAGGTTAAGCAATTTAAGGCAGGAGATATTGTCGCCGTTGGTTGTATGGTTGACTCGTGTCAGCAGTGCAACAACTGTAAACAGGGGCTGGAGCAATACTGCGAAAAAGGCATGACCGGTACCTATAACAGTCGTGACAGAGTTGACGGAAGTAATACATTAGGAGGCTACTCTAACCAGATCCTTGTAACTGAAAAATTCATTTTACGTATATCTGAAAAATTGCCTCTTGAAGGTGTAGCGCCCTTATTATGCGCAGGCATCACCACCTATTCACCATTAAAGCATTGGAAAGTAGGGAAAGGGCATAAAGTGGGCGTCTTAGGCTTAGGTGGTCTGGGACACATGGCAGTAAAACTTGCTGTTTCTTTCGGTGCGGAAGTGACAATGTTAAGTACATCACCGTCTAAAGAAGCAGATGCCAAAAGATTAGGCGCACACAGGTTTGCTTTAACCAAAGACCCCGAACAATTAAAAGGACTTAGCAATTATTTTGATTTTATTATTGATACCGTTTCTGCAGAGCATGATTACAACATGTATATAAGCATGCTTAATACAAACGGTGTTATGATTTGTGTAGGTGCACCTCCCACCCCGGCCCAGGTATCTGCCTTTAATCTTATCGGCAATCGCAGAAGTGTTGCCGGATCTTTAATTGGAGGAATACCTGAAACACAGGAAATGCTTGATTATTGTGCAGACCATGGAATAACATCAGATGTTGAAGTAATTGCAATAAAAGATATTAATGAAGCATACGAACGTATGTTGAAGGGTGATGTACGTTATCGTTTCGTAATTGATATGTCAACCTTGTAGCAAGTTGACTTTGCTGACAGATGACCAGTCAAACTATCCATTTACAACAGTAGTTTGCTTTTGTATTATGTGCACAAAGAAAAAAGCAGCAGGAGAAGTTTACTAATGACGATGTTGACTTATATTCTGATAAAGCTATCTTATCTAGTAGAACAAGAAATATATATAGGGCGATTTTAATAAGGAGTTAGAATTAATTTTTTCTGAGGCTGAAGAAATATGTCGAAAACAAAAGAGGTTACCTTAAAAGTAAGTAACCTCTTTTCATATTATTTATTTTGCAAGCTTTTAATATTAGTTAATCAACTTTTGCATAAATTTTCCCTCCGCTGACCGTAATTTCCTGGCCTGCAGCATTAAGTGCTGTTCCGCTAAAAGTAACCGTTATGATTTTAGTTACCGGATCATAACTTTTAATGTCAAACTGAATATTGACAGGAGGCGTTAATTTAGCAAATGCTTTATAATAGGGGGGTGATGCAGTATCAGTTCCTTTATATAAAAAGAAGTCAGCCTGCAAAGAATCAGTATTATAGATGCCGGTTCGTATCGTATTATCAGGAAGTAAAATATCCACCTGAAATGCAGTATCCGGACCGGGGAAAGATGAACCGTAAAAACTAAGTGCGGTCCCGTTGCCAATACTTGTATCTTTATGGGTATAGGCTTTGTCTATAAAACCATGATAAAAGTTGGTTCCGACGCTAAATTGCCACGCCGTATCTGCACCTGGCGGTTTACTGCTGTTTACAGTAACAGTAAAGCTGCATGAAGTGCCTCCTGCATTTATAGAAACAGTAGTTGTACCTGCTGTATCCGGAGTTCCTAAACCTTGCAATGTAATTGTCTGCACTCCTGTTGCTGGGAAGGTTCCCTGGCTGCTAAAGGTCATTCCATTAGTGGGCGTGGTGAGGATAGAATATTTTCCTATAGCAGTTACATTTACCTGGACAGATACCTCGTTCGAAATAGTGAGAGGACTGCCTTCCTGATAGACGCCTGAAACATTTACATTTGCACAACTATTTGGTGAACCTGCAAGCGTATAAACAGCCGTTTCTCCCCCTGTGCTATCTCCTGTTACAGGAATCGAAAACATGCAGATACTGCTGTCAAAAGCAACTGAAAAATTAGTAAGCTGTGCAAGAGTTGGTTTTCCTGTACCTGTTAGTTTAATGTTTTGCAAACCAGTATCTTTTACTGATCCTGTTGCCTGAAAAGAAAAGCCATTTGAGGAATCTGTAGATATATTATAATTACCGGGTGCAGAAAAATTAACCTGAATTAGAACATAATTATTGTCAGTGAGCGTACTGTCAACCAAATAGTTTCCATTAGGAACAACAGGCAGGCAGTTACCTGAGGAATCTTTTAAAGATCCGGTAGCCACACTGCCTTTTTCAAAGCTCAATTCTTTTTGGCAAGCTGCAAAAAGAAAAAGACCGGCTATCACTATTGCTAAATATTTTATTGTTTTCATATAACGAAGAAAAAGTTTTTTACTGAAAGAATTTTTGCAGAATTTTTTTATAACCGTAAGCGCCGAAAGTACTTTTGCGATTATGAAACACTTGTCTCAATACCTGTATACAACTATTAATTAATTTAAATGAATAATATCACTCATCAAAAAATACTCTTTATTTTCTAATATTGCCTTTCTTAATAGATTTCTAATTTAAAACAAAAAGAGTTTGTTTGAGGCATCAACATTCTTTTTATTATTAGTCAGAATCATTAATAGATTTTCCATTTTGTAACATACAGAGTAACAGGAAATGGATCAGAGGTTTCTGCCTTGATAAAACCTATGTTTTTCGCGTAGTATAAATTAAAAGTAATCACTTTTTGATATACCCCTGTTGATGCCTGGTCAAACAGGTATTCTTGTTTAACCTCAATTACGCTATCAAAAGCAGCAGTTCCGGCGGTTGTTTGTATATCCTTTTTTTCGATTGTAAACCTGATTTTTGCTTTTCCGTCAACGGAATTGCGGGTTGCATTTAATTCAGGAGACTCCCAGGTACTGCTTACCGGCTCATTATCTTTTAAAAAGATGTAATCTACTTTTTTTTCTACTGTATCAAATATTTTAAATTCATTAAAATTGCTGTAGGTATAATATATCCCATTCTTTTTTCTATAATAAGACGAGTCTGTTATACCCGGCCCATAGGTGTTAATAAAAGTACGATAATTGTATGTGAAATTTCTGTCTGTATGCGAAGCTGTTACATTGAAAGTATCAGAGGTTGCACTATTGGTATACGTCCAGTTACTGCTATCAGTAGTAGGAAAATAATCTCCTAAAGTTACCGGAGGGGTTATTGCGGAGTCGGTAACATTTATCGAAAACATGCAAACACTGGTGTCAAAAGCAACTGCGAAATTAGTTAGCTGTGCAAGAACTGGTTTGCCTGTTGCTGCTAACCTGATGATCTGCAATCCGGTATCTTTTGTGGATCCTATAGCCTGAAAAGAAAAGCCATTAGAGGAATCTGTCGATATTTTGTAGCTGCCGGGGGCAGAAAAATCAACCTGAACTACAATGTAATTACTATCCGTCAGCGTGCTATCTTTTAAGTACTTTCCGTTGACAGTAACAGGAAGGCAATTACCTGATTCATCTTTCAAAGAACCGGCAGCAGAACCATCCGGCAATCCATTTTCGATACTGAACTCTTTCTGGCAACCTGCAGAAAGAAAAATACCTGCTAACACTATTGCTAAATATTTTACTGCTTTCATAAAACAAAGGAAAAGTTTTTTGCTTAAAGAACTTCGGTGACTGAAATTTTTATAACATTAATAACGAAAATAGGCTGTTAATATTTTATATTATTTTATATTAAAATACCATTATTGTTTTTAAGATCTTCATTTTTAAAAATTGACCTGATATTTGATAAAGTAACTACAGCGATTTCAGTAAGCGCCTCCCGGGTAAAAAAGCCCTGATGAGCAGTAATTAAAACATTTGAAAAACTCATTAAACGGGATATAACATCATCTTCAATAATGCCGGCAGACAAATCTCTGAAAAAAAGTTTTTCTTCCTGTTCATAAACGTCTATTCCAACATAACCCAATTTACCTGTCTTTAATCCCGCAATTACAGCCCTCGTATCCACCAATCCTCCGCGGCTTGTGTTAATTAGCATAACACCTGTTTTCATTAAATTAATAGTATGGCTGTTAATGAGATTATGCGTTTGCTCATTTAGCGGGGAGTGAAGAGAAATAATATCACTTTCTGAAAACACATCTATCAACGGCAAATAAGTAACACCTAAAGCTTCCATTTCTTTATTAGCTATCAGATCGAAAGCAAGAACTCTGCATCCAAATCCCAACATAATCTTACATAAAGCTTGTCCAATATTTCCTGTACCTATAACACCAACTGTTTTACCATGCAGGTCAAAACCTAATAAACCGTTCAATGAAAAATTTTGCTCTCTAACTCTATTATAGGCTTTATGGGTTTTTCTGTTTAGGGTAAGTATCATTGCCACTGCGTGTTCTGCAACTGCTTCAGGAGAATAGGCAGGCACACGACATACTTTTATATTATTTTCTTTTGCTGCATTAAAATCAACATTATTGAAACCTGCACATCGAAGCGCAATTATTTTAACACCTTTTGCCGCAAGGCATTCAATGACTTCTTTATTAACCTTGTCATTTACAAAAACACAAACTGCTTCGCTTTTTTTAATAAAGTCTGCTGTCTTTTCATCTAACCCGGCTTCAATAAATTCCAGTTGAAAACCGAAATCTTCATTATGTTTTATAAAAAATTCTTTATCATAAGGCTGAGTAGAGAAGAAAGTAATACCCCCAGCCCTAAAGGGAGCTTCCGGAGATGTTGATAATTTAGTGTTAGCCATAATTGCGGCTCATTTAGTTGCTCATATTCGATAGTCGCTTATATGTTTTCCCCTTTAGGGGCGGAGGGGTAACTCTCCTACCATATTGCCTGGTATTACCCACTGGTCAAATTCTTCTGGTGTTACATATCCAAGCTTAACGGCCATTTCTTTTAAAGTGGTTCCTTCTTTATGCGCTTTTTGTGCTATTTCGGCAGCCTTGTAATAACCGATTTTAGTGTTTAAAGCGGTGACAAGCATAAGGCTGTTATCAACATGTTCTTTGATATTTTCTTCAATGGCCTGTATACCTGCGGCACATTTATCATTAAAACTTACACAACCTTCACCAATTAAACGGGCACTATGCAGGAAGTTGCAGATCATGACGGGCTTGAATACGTTTAATTCAAAATGTCCCATAGCGCCACCTACATTTATAGCCACATCATTGCCTAAAACCTGAGCGGCTATCATAGTTAATGCTTCGCTTTGTGTAGGATTTACTTTGCCTGGCATGATAGAAGAACCAGGCTCATTATCGGGAATGAAAATTTCGCCAATCCCACTGCGTGGTCCGGAAGACAACATACGAATATCATTTGCAATCTTCATCAAGCTGACTGCAACAGTTTTCAGCGCCCCGTGCGCTTCTACAACAGCATCGTGTGCTGCAAGCGCCTCAAATTTATTCTGCGCAGTTACAAAAGGAAGGCCAGTAAGGTTGGCTATATGTTTAGCTACATTTTCTGAATAACCTTTAGGTGTGTTGATGCCGGTTCCTACGGCTGTGCCCCCCAAAGCAAGTTCTGATAAGTGAGACAGAGTATTATTGATGGCTTTCAGACCATGATCAAGCTGGCTGACATAACCGCTTAATTCCTGCCCAAGTGTGAGAGGTGTTGCATCCATAAAATGAGTGCGGCCAATTTTAACCACATTCATAAATTGTTTGCTTTTTTCGGCAAGTGTATCTCTTAATTTAGTAATGCCGGGAATAGTAACTTCGTAAAGTATTTTATATGCAGCAATATGCATGGCCGTAGGAAAAGTATCATTAGATGACTGCGATTTATTCACATCATCATTTGGATGAAGAAATTTTTCTTTATCTGTTAACTGACCTCCTTTTATTACATGTGCGCGGTAAGCAATTACTTCATTCACATTCATATTGCTTTGTGTGCCGCTGCCTGTTTGCCATACCACCAAAGGAAATTGGTCATCAAGCTTTCCATCAAGAATTTCATCGCACACCTGGCAGATCATGTCCCTCTTTTCTTTTGGTAATACACCTGCATCGAGATTGGTAAGTGCAGCAGCTTTTTTAAGATAGGCAAATGCTTTTATAATCTCTTTTGGCATTTTGTTTATGTCCTGTGCTATCTGGAAATTTTCAATACTGCGTTGGGTTTGAGCGCCCCAGTAAACGTGTGAAGGAACTCTCACTTCACCCATTGTGTCTTTTTCTATTCGGTAGTCCATTATATGATCGTTTAATAAGTTGTTTGCTTAGCAGCCTCGAGCTGTTAGCTATGAGCTGCGAGCTTTTAATAAAGAAATCATTTTTGTTTCTTCAGCTTTATAGAAGTTCTTCTCCAAAGTTAACAGCCTTTGCAATAGTATCCTGCTTTCTTTTTAAGCGATTCGTCTGCAGCGTCTCTGCTCGTAGCTCGCAGCTAACAGCTCTCAGCTTCCTTCATCTTCCTCTAAACTCAGCTTTTCTTTTTTCTAAAAATGCTGCTGTTCCTTCTTTCATGTCTTCTGTTCCAAAACAATCGCCAAAGGCACTCATTTCTGCTTCAAAACCGTTTTTTGTTTCATCAAAAACTGCATTTGCAGCTTCTATACATTTTGCAACTGCTAAAGGAGCTTTGGTGTTTACAACAGCCAAAATTAATTTTGCTTTGTCAAGCAATTCTGAAGGAGGAACTACATGATTTACCAATCCATATTGAAAAGCTGTATTTGCATCAATCATGTTTCCTGTAATCATCAATTCGATAGCACGCCCCTTACCAATTAATTGAACAAGTCTTTGCGTACCTCCGTAACCTGGTATTAAGCCTAAGTTTACTTCAGGCTGACCAAACTTTGCATTTTCACTTGCTATCCTAAAGTGACAGGCCATTGCTAATTCGTGACCTCCGCCTAATGCAAAACCATTTACTGCTGCCACTACTGGTTTTCGGCTGTTTTCTATTCTCATAAATACATCCTGGCCTTTTTGAGCAAGTTTTTTTCCTTCATCTACAGATAAACCCAGGAATTCACTAATATCTGCACCTGCCGCAAATGATTTCGTTCCTGCGCCGGTAATTATCACTGATCTTATTTCATTATTTGTGTACACTTCATTCATAACAGTGTCAAATTCTGACATTACTGTACTGTTAAGAGCATTTAGTTTATCAGGGCGGTTAATAGTTATAGTAAAAATTTGATTTTCTAAAGAAGTCAAAAGTGTATAGTACATATAAAAATTTTATGTTGGATTTCTTTTTAAAGATAAAGTAAGGAAATGCTTTTTGATGTATTTAAAAAATCACTAAAAACGGATGAGGCAAAACATGTCCTGTATGTTCTTTAAAGGTTTTTCTATTTTTTCTTTGGCCTTGCACCAAACAGTAAACTCCCAATTCTTACCATGTTGCTTCCCTCTTCTATAGCCATTTTGTAGTCGCCGCTCATACCCATTGAAAGAGTTGATAGTTGACAGTTGTCTTTATAGCTACCGGGAGACGAAGACTGGTATTTGTCAAACAATGTTTTTAGAAATTTCATTTCGTTCCTTACTTTATTCAGATCATCACTAAAGCTTGCCATTCCCATCAGGCCATCAATATAAATGTTTTCGAGGTGTTCGGGATTACTAAGTAAAGTATTCATAATTTCATCCAATTCACTTTTATCAAGTCCAAACTTTGTTTCTTCCTGAGCTATATGAACCTGTAACAAACAATTAATTTTTCTGTTAAATTTTTTCGCCTGTTTGTTGATTTCAAGTAAAAGCTTAAAGGTGTCAACACTTTGAATCAAATGCACAAAAGGAGCAATATATTTTACTTTGTTGGTTTGTAAATGGCCAATAAAATGCCAGCGGATATCAAGAGGTAACAGAGGCTGCTTTTCGATTAGTTCCTGTACATAATTTTCTCCAAAATCACGCTGGCCGAGATGATATAGTTTTTCTATATCACCAACTGATTGCATTTTGCTTACTGCTACCAATTGAACCTTTCGCGATTGTAGTTCGTTTATTATTTCTTTGTATTTTTCTTCGTTTACAGGCATTCCTAAATTTCTTAAAAGCATGAAATATAAAAAAATAGTTTTAGTTTTTGCAGTATAATTCTCTTGGAAAATTAAAACAAGCTTTAGATAATGAAACTGAAGCTAAATAGAATTGTTGCAGATGAATTCCGACAATCGTCGGAACGTTGCAACAAAAGCTTCATCTGTGTTACAAATGGCCGGAACAAAAAAAACAAAAAATGGGTGTAGTAATTTAAAGAAAACTTTTTTGATTAAAAATTTATTGCAATAAAGCCCTGCTTATTACAATACGCTGCATTTCACTGGTGCCTTCGTATATTTGGGTGATTTTTGCATCACGCATAAGGCGCTCTACATGATATTCTTTTACAAAACCATACCCGCCATGTATCTGCACTGCCTCTACTGCTGCCCACATAGCAGTTTCACTGCTGTACACTTTTGACATTGCCGCACTGTATGTATAATCTTTATTGCGATCTTTTTCCCATGCTGCTTTTAAACAAAGCAATCTTGCAGCTTCAATCTTTGTAGCCATGTCTGCAAGCTTAAATTGTATAGCCTGGTGATGCATAATTTCTTTACCAAAAGCCTTTCGTTCTTTGGCATATTTTAAAGCAAGTTCAAATGCCCCGCTGGCAATACCAAGCGCCTGCGCTGCAATGCCTATGCGTCCGCCTGCAAGAGTTCTCATAGCAAACTTAAATCCGAACCCGTCCTCTCCTATCCGGTTTGCTTTTGGCACTTTTACATCAGTAAACATAATGGAAGTTGTGTCGCTGCCCCGAATACCTAATTTATTTTCTTTTGCCCCAACGGCTACCCCCGGCCACTTTTTTTCAACTATTAACGTATTTATTCCACGGCTTTTCTGCTCAGGATGAGTTTGAGCCATCACCAGATAAACAGATGCAGTCGAGCCATTGGTGATCCAATTTTTTGTACCGTTCAAAAGGTAATAATCACCCGCATCTTCAGCGGTAGTTCGCTGCGAAGTTGCATCACTTCCAGCTTCGGGTTCACTTAATAAAAAAGCGCCTATGTAAAGTTCGCCATCTTTCAATCCGCCCGCTAATGGAGTTAGATATTTTTGCTTTTGCTCTTCAGTTCCAAATGCCTCGATTCCCCAGCAGACCAGACTGTTGTTTACGCTCATGCAAACACTTACACTTGCATCTGTTTTGCTGATCTCCTCAATGGCAAGTACATAACTGATGGTGTCCATACCACTGCCACCATATTGGGGATTTACCATCATACCCATAAAGCCAAGTTCGGCAAGTTTTATTATTTGCTCTTTGGGAAACTTTTGTTGTTCATCACGTTCTATCACACCAGGTAAACATTCATTTTGCGCAAAATCTCTTGCTGCTTGTTGTATCATCACGTGTTCTTCCGTTAACTCAAAATTCATAGGATAAAGCTATTTACAGCAATGTAAGAGAATTGGAAAAATTAAATATTATAAAAAGAATAGCGGTTCTGTTGCAGCATTGAATCCTGAAGAATAGTTGTGCTTCAAACTTCTGGCATGAGAAGATCTTCGAAGAATTAAACTATTAAAATAAAATTTCTGTAATTGACACCTAATCGGTCACCGGTTTAACCATTATATTTTTAAAATAAACTTTGCTTTTAGGGTCATGGCCTTGCAAGGCAAAAGTGCCGTTGGAAATTATCCTGCCGGCCATATCTGCAGGTCGCTGTAAGTTTTCAGGTTCTGTATAATCAACCACTGTTTTATCGTCTATCTTAATAATTACCCTTTTTCCCTGAACCTTAATGTACTCTGTATACCATACATCATCCTTAACAAATACCTCCTTAACATCCTGAATTGAATATAAACTACCTGTTCTGCGCCAGTCGGCATGCGAGTTATTTACCTGCACTTCATATCCTTTTGAAGGCCAACTACTATCCTGGTACTGGGTATGAAAATATATTCCGGAATTAGAGCCAGGCGTTGTCATTACATCAGTTTTGAATTCAAAGTTTTTGAAATTGTGATTTTTTGCATCTCCCATGTAAAATAAATGTGCAACATCGCCATTAGCTACGATCGTTCCGTTCTCAACAGTAAAAGTACCTGCATTTTTTCCCACTTTCCAGTCTTTAAGTGATTTACCATCAAACAGCGATATCCAGCCATCGGATTGTTGCTGCGCAAAAGCGGAAAGTGAAATCATGGAAAAGGCAAGTGAAAAGAAACAAATAAACTTTTTCATACGTGTAGTTAAAAGGTGGAAGATAATATTGTTTATAAAACTACATCTTTTTTATCAAGAACTTACCTCAACAGGAAGATTGTATAAATTTCAGAAATAATTCTATATTTGTTTTTATTGTTGTATTAAATAATAAATAAAATTTTTAGAGATAGAATGTAAAGTCCATCAATAAGTATTAGCAGCAACCGCAGGTTCGAATTAGCTTAAAAAATCATTCTTTTCAGAAGTACTTAATTACCAAAAATTTACTCAAGCTGAAAAATCTAAAGCAACTATCTAAAAGATATGAGTTTTTCGAGAACATAATGAGCAATTGGGCAAACTGTTGAATTTTTTTGGGTTAGCTGAGGCCTTTTTAAAAAAACATCTTCATCAGTATAAGGATACCGGGCACAATCACCGGGACGTTCTTCGTAAATACTGCAATAATTATCTTTTCCAAGAAAAGGGCATGGGGCACTTTTAGCAACATAATCACCGTCAGTATCGAGATGCAGATAAGTTTCAATAAAGTCTCCTTCCTTCATCTTCAGATGCCTGCTGATACGCTTTATATCAGTAGTTTTAAAACGGGGAGAATAATTTTTACAACAATTGCCGCATTTAAGACAATCAATTTTGGCAAAGGCTTCATTATGCAAACCGGGGAGTTGTTTTAAAACTTTGTTTTTATCTGCATGCTGCAAAAACTGTTTGTATTGTTTCTGATGTTCTGATGAATGCTTTTCCCAGCTCTCAAAGTTATTACCAGCCATTTTAAATATATAAAGTTGACAAAGATAGTTTTTACGGAAGGAAAATTTCCAGGTGATTAAGTGCAGGTTATGATATTAAAAACAGGCAGTTTATTTATAGTAAATTCCACTTTTTTTATTTATATTAAATCTAATGCTACATTAAGACTGCAAAAGGACTTGCTTCATATGCTAAAGCCGCAAGAGAACAAATATGCATCAGAACTGATAATTTAAATCTATTGTGGCAGGCTAAGCTTTATGTTTAATCTTACCTAAGTCTCTTCCAGCTTACTTAATACTTCTATCGCCTCTAAGCGGTGCTGCATTGCCTGTTCAATGGTATATACAGGTGTGTACATCCCTATACTGCAATTGTCTGTTACGTCTTTTAATTGTTGTAAAGAGGCAGCAAGTTCAGGATGCTGTTCCATGTAAAGCGGTAACTGTTCTGCTTCAATGTTAAACTTACTCTTTATGTAAGAGTGAAGGTTTTTATTTAATTGCTTATAAAAAAAAGAACTATTGGTATCAGGCTGCAGTTCTCTGATTGCATAAAGAAATTCCGCGCTATTCGACTTTTTGATTTCTTCCGGTCTTTCTTCTTTTTTAGGTACAGGTGTAATAACAGGTTTAGAATGCGGCTTTTGTTTTCCATTATACCATACAAGCCCTGCAACGATAGCTACTATAGCTCCTCCCAATAAAATGTATAGTCTGTTTTGAAATCCCTCTGAATCATCTTTTTCAATAGAAGTATTAAAAAAACTTTTCTTTCCCTTTGTAACTGGTAAGGCAAATGGACGTGTAGCCTTGGTTATATATCTGTTTGCATTTGCATCGAAATAAGTAAGCTCAACAGGAGGGAATGTATAATTTCCTTTTTTATCTGCTAAAAAAGGAAATGAAAAAGTTTTTTTGCATTTAACAGGAAAGCCGGATTTATCTTCTTCGTTTTGTTCTGTTGCCTCAAAAGCTTCAATGCCTTTAGGCCATTTTATTAACGGTGCCTTTACCTGTTGTATATTGCCTTCTCCTTCAATTGTAAAAAGCAAATGATTTGTTGTGTTTGTTGTTATGTTATTTTCTTTAATAGCTATGGATGCATTGAAGCTGCCAATAGCTCCGCTAAAGTCTGTATTGCCAACAGAAGGCAGGGGAGGTAGTGTTTTTACATCAATTGTTTCAGTCTTATTTTGTAGCGTTACCATTTGCTCTTCTACCGGTACCATCGGTGGACTGTAATACAAGTCACGGTAGCTTATATGGCTTGCATCATAAAAGGATACCCTGTTTTCAACACTTGCCTGTGGTAATACCAGCTTTCCCGCCTCAAGCGGCACTAACTGCACTTTACGAATTACAAAAACGTTGTATTGTATTCCGTTTATTTTTTCAACGTGCTGGTCCTGGTCTTCACCCGTCAGCTCTACTACTGTACAACCAATGAACTGCGGCTGTTTAACAACTTTTGATTTAGACCTTAGCCTGGTACATAATTTATAAGTTGCCAATATTGGTTCACCTACATAACAACTTCGTTTGGTTACCTCAAGCCTTATTACAATATTGTTTTTTATTTTATCTAATGCTTTCTCGCCCTTCTTTAAATATTGGGTTGAAGGAATCTCATCTTCAAAAGGCATTTGGTCAAAAAGAGAACTCGCAGGAGTTTGAGTTGGCGGCTGGCTTCCGGTAATATGATTTACATTTTTTACATGTACAGAAATTGCATTGCTTCTCTGAGGTTTATTATTGATAAGTGCGGTCGCCCCGGGTACGGTAAGTGTGCCGGTAACATTTGGCTGTACTACAACAGAATATACCATTTGTTGTTTTACAACATTTCCTGTTTGCATAGTGCTGCTGCTCAAGTTTGGCCCTGATACCACTGTCCATTTATCAAAACGCGGAAGAACGAATTGTTCCATTGAAACATCATCTGCTTCATACTCGACCTGCAATGCATCATTTTTACCAATAGTAGTGGCAGAAACCTTTGTAACAAAAGATTGTGCAACGGATATTTTACAAATCAGCAGCAGAATTAAAAATAAATTTCCCTTCAATAATGTCATAATGATATCTAGCAAATGTAATATATACTAAAAGGGAAACTAAAGCAGTGCGGTTAAGCCATAGTTAAAAATGCATTTGCAATAAATGAGATCTTTAAGAAGCGATAGTTTGAGGGTTTTAGAAGAGTAATCCTATATATCCTTTTCAATTTTTACTTTGCTTTAATTATAAAGTCATTTTTTTCAAATTTGCAACAAGCTCTCTCATTTCGCTATTTGTGTAGAACTTATATAATTCAGGTGCTTTGCCATTTTTATCTGCTTCCAATGTTCCCGGTATCTTAGTAAAAGGACCAAATATTTTGGCATCTGTATTTGAAGAGATTTTGAGAAGCTGGCCTGGTAAAATAAAATAGCTATGACCAGGTGAAACATTTGCACCGGCAGTAAGTTTTGTAAGGCTGTCAATTTTCATTTTCAATTCTTCCTGGCTTATTCTGCGTCCGCTGCTAAGATCTTTTCCCAATATTTGCTGGCTGCCTACTATTGTGTCCGTCTTTAGATTCAAAATATAAAATCCTTTTTCTGCCGGTATATTTACAGTTGTATTTCCTGTCGGCGTTGTTACGTTCCAGGTTACCGATTTGTCTCCGGTTACTTCTACCGTTTCTTCACTATAGCCGGAGCCCTCTTTCATGGTTATATTATTGTCATTTGCAGTGATAGCGCCACGACCCATAATTAAAACTTTCTTTGACTCTGCGCTGCATCCAAATAATGTTATGATGCAGCACAAGGCAATAAGGCAATATCTATTCATCTTTATTATATTTAAAAATAAACCCCGGCAATTTACCGGGGTTGTAAATTAACATATTTTCTTGATGGAGTATTATTTTGCTGCTTCAAAATTTTCAGCCACTTTTTTCCAGTTAATAACGTTCCATATTGCACCTAAATATTCGGGTCTTCTGTTTTGATATTTCAGGTAATAAGAATGTTCCCAAACATCTATACCTAAAATAGGCTTCCCTTTTACCTCTGCCACATCCATCAGAGGATTATCCTGATTTGGTGTAGAAGAAACTTCAAGTTTACCATCTCTTGAAATAAGCCATGCCCAGCCGCTGCCAAAACGTGTAGTGCCCGCAGCATTCACTTTTTCTTTAAGAACATCGAGCGAACCGAAAGTTGAGTTTATAGCTTCCGACAAAGTGCCTGTTGGCGCCGCACCATTACCTGGAGCAAGTATTTGCCAGAAGAAACTATGGTTCCAGTGGCCGCCGCCATTATTTCGAACGGCAGGAGATATAGTGCCTGCTGAAGCCACTAATTGTTCAAGGCTCTTATTTTCATGTTCAGTTCCTGCAATTGCTTTATTCAAATTATCAACATATGCCTGGTGGTGCTTTCCATGATGAATTTGCATAGTTTGAGTATCGATGTGAGGCTCTAATGCTTCAGGAGCATAAGGCAACGGCGGTAATGTAAATGCCATAATTATTTGGTTTTAAAAGTTTTTGATCGGTTTATTAAAACAACAAATTTATAACCTATATGTTGAACGGTAATGAGTTATTATTAAATCTTTCTCATCTCGAAACCTTACCCTTAGTCCCTCTCCAAAGGAGAGGGAGGAAGGAGAACCACGATTTAATTGGATTTGCAATGATTTGGAGGAGAACGGAACAAACTTTCCCGTTTTTCAATGCTAAATAATCTTCGAAATTGTGGCACTTTTCATCAAAATCCATTAATAACCTAGAAACCGTGGTTCTGTATTACTTTTGTGTCTTGTTAGGTTTTGATGTATTAGAATATTTCAATCATGCAATTATATTGTAACTCGCTTACCGAATATAAAAGACTGGCAACCCGCGAGGTTAAGGTGGGAGATCTGTTGCTAGGCAATAATCATCCTATCCGTCTTCAAACGATGACTACCACGGATACCATGGATACCATAGCAACCGTTGAGCAATCTATCAGGTGCATTGAGGCTGGTGCAGAATTAGTTCGTATAACCGCACCCAGCAAAAAAGAAGCAGAGAACCTGCGGAATATAAAAGATGAATTACGAAAAAGAGGCTATACAACTCCGTTAATTGCAGATATTCATTTCACTCCGAATGCAGCAGAGATAGCAGCCAGAATTGTTGAAAAGGTTCGTGTTAATCCCGGCAATTATGTTGATAAAAAGAAGTTTGAGTTTATTGAATATACTGATACAGAATACAATGAAGAGATAGACAGGATACGTGAACGGTTCACTCCTTTGGTAAAAATCTGCAGAGAGTATGGAACTGCTATGCGTATTGGCACAAACCATGGCAGCCTTAGCGACCGGATAATGAGCCGCTACGGCGATACGCCAATGGGCATGGTCGAGAGCGCGATGGAATTTTTACGCATTGCTCGTGCCGAAAGTTATCATAGCATTATCCTTAGCATGAAAAGCAGCAATCCCCAAGTGATGGTGCAGGCTTACCGGTTGCTGATACAGCAGATGATGCAGGAGTTTAGTGAATGTTACCCGTTGCACCTTGGTGTTACCGAAGCAGGTGATGGTGAAGACGGAAGGGTAAAAAGCGCTGCAGGCATTGGCACTTTACTCGAAGATGGTATTGGAGATACTATTCGTGTAAGCCTGACTGAGGATCCTGAATTTGAAATACCTGTTTGCCGTGATCTTGTTAAAAGATATGAGGAAGTTGGAATAGAAACGATGACGGATGACAGTTTTAAGATGACACATGACGGAGGAGAGATGACAGATAGAAAATTTATGAATCGATCAATTAACAATTGTCATCTGTCAACTATTCCGTCAACTGTCAACCTTGAGCCGTCATCTGCCTTGTCTGCTATTCCACCAATTGACAAAGTGCCTTATGATCCTTTTATTTATAAAAGAAGACAAACTTTTGCTGTAGATAATATCGGTGAAAAACATGTACCGGCAGTAATTGCAGATTTCAGCAAAATAGAAAACATTACACGCCAACACCTGCAAAGCATCGGCTATACTTATAATGAATCTATTGACAAATGGACGATAAGCGACAGTGCGGCTGACTATATTTTTACCGGTAACCAGGTTTTGCCTTTTGCTTTACCCGGCACATTAAAAGTAATTGTTTATCCTGCAGCCTGGATGCATGCCAAAGACCAAACGAAATACTTTCCCATCTTCCAGGACAGCGGATTTGTGCAATCGGAAGTAAGAAGCGGACATATCAACTTTGTAATGATTGACTGCTTTAATGATGCAACGGCTATAAATGACTTTACTTATTTAGATGCGCTTGCAAATGATAAAACCGTCGTTCTTTGTTTAAGCAGTACCAACAGTCACCCCATGCCTGCAATCCGCCGCATGTTTATGGAGCTTATGCAAAGAAATATAACTAATCCAGTTGTAATAATTTGCGATAGTTTTTGGCAAACTGTAGATGAACACCTCGTTCATTATGCTACAGAATGCGGAGCCTTGTTGCTTGATGGTTTTGGTGACGGAATTTGTCTCGGCATGACCGGGGCTGCATATAAGAATGCATCTGTTACCAATGCTTCAGGCCGTAATTACCTCAACAATTCAACAGTTGAACAGTTTATCAATTCAACTGCTTTTTCTATTCTCCAGGCAACACGTACACGCATTTCCAAAACAGAATATATCTCTTGTCCTTCCTGCGGGCGAACTCTTTTTGATTTGCAGGAAACAACTGCTAAAATACGTGCTTTTACCAATCATCTAAAAGGAGTTAAAATAGCCATTATGGGTTGTATTGTCAACGGCCCCGGAGAAATGGCTGATGCTGATTTCGGTTATGTTGGCAGCGGGGTGGGCAAGATAACTTTATACAGAGGTAAAGAAGTGGTAAAGCGAAATGTGAATAGTGATATTGCTGTATCTGAATTGATTATGCTTTTAAAAGAAAGTGATGCGTGGGTGGAACCGGCCGGTGTCTAATAAAGTTTTAGGATTATATATTTAGTTCGCAAAGTCTTCTTAATCTCAAATACTAAAAGCTCAAGCCGCATGTCTGTATCATTGCAACAGGACTCCATAAGCTTTTTTCCCAGCGTGGGCGGGACTGCGCATGTTTTTGAATGCCTTCGCTCCTGATAGCTATCGACTCTCGGCACCAAACCTTATGATGTCCCTTATGCAATGAACGTCGTCAGGTGTTCTTATATTTAAAGAAAGCAATGTAAATATCTACCTAATCCTAAAGTCTTTTATAAAAAACTCTTTGGTTATTGGCTTTCATATACCGTTTCCAAATCTTTCTGTTTTTGAACTTTTGAAATGTTCATTTTTTGTAAAATTTCTTGTCGGCAACAATTTACTATATTAATTACGTTGTACGTTGTACCTTGTAATCATATTACTTCGACGATGCAAGAAACTAATTTATTTAAGGAAAAAAAATACGGAAGCAATTCTGTTAAAGTAAATCTGCAAGTTTTAGTTTTTGAAGAGGAAAATATATATTTTGCTTATATGCCCTCTTTCGATTTAACCGGGTATGATAAAACTGAAGAAGAAGCAAAAGAAAGTCTAACAATTGTCTTAGATGAATTCTTTAGATATTCTTTGAATAAAAATACTTTATTTGTTGAAATGCAAATGCTTGGCTGGAAAATAAAAAGTAAGAAAAAGCCGATGTATGCTCCTCAAATGTCAGATTTAATAAATATGAATGAGCAATTAAAAGGAATTGTCAACTCAAAGCAATACATAACTTCAAATTATCAGGTAGATGTACCCGCTTTTGCTTAATGTCTAACCCCTTAAAAAATGTTTCGAGGCCAGAGAGTTAACTAGAGAGATATATACAACGCAAAAGATAACTTTTAGTTTCATAAAATAATTCACTGTGGTTATGGTAACACGCTAATATACAAACTTCAGGTCCGAAATATCATATTCCTATTCAACCCATATTCAACCCTACTTAAACTCCCCATCTGACACCCCTTTATTAATAACATAAGACGAATAATTTATTTCAACTCTTCCTTTTTTATTCTTTACAGTTTGTTTTGGAGCGTCTTCTGTATCGAACTCAAGGGTTACGCCCTTTGGCAGTTTATAATCTTTTGTGTTGAAAGCAAGTATTACTTTGCCAGGCAATCCATATTGTGCATACTTGCCGTAACTCATTTGCATTTCAAAAGTTCCGTTTTCACGGGTGGTGGTATTTGATTTTAAGATTAACAGATTGGGTTCATCTATAAATAATGTGGTGAGCACTACATCTCCGTTTTCATCTGAAGGTAATAATTTAACCACTTTTACTTTTACACCTTCGACGGTACTTTCTCCTGATGGAATGGCTGTATAATTATTATCAGATAATACAGAACTCATATTTACCGAAACACCGCCTTTTGGTAAAATAGAAATTCCGCCGTTTCTTTTTAGTTTGAAGCGGTTTGGTTTCTTAAAATACACTTTCACCCTGCCTGCAGGCGCTTTTATAAATACGACGTCAGTTTTCATTTTTCCTTCAGCTACATAATCATTGACTTTGTCAAGCTTTGCTTTTACTTTTTTGATGAGTGCGTTTACATCCTGGGCAGAAGAAGATGACAGTTGACAGATGATAGATGACAGGAGTATAAATAATATTTTTTTCATTTTATAGTATTCTTTTTTCGTTTGTTTTTTTGACCATGTTTTACTTTTCTTTTTTCTTGACAAAAAAGAAACAAAAAATCAAGACTCCTTAAAAAAAGCTAAAAATTAATAGTTCAGGCTAAAATGAAATAAGTCACAACAGTTGAACGAAACCGGGCTATGTATGACTTACCAACCAAAAATATAATTGAACTTCAGTAACATCTATTTCATTTTTTAACGCCTGAACTATTAATTTTCTTAACGCTTTTTTTATGAGGTCGTCATCTTTTGCAAAATGAATATTTAATCCTCTTTTCATTTTATATCATAAAAATTCGCTTTTATACAAAGCTGATTAAAGAACTAAAAGTTGCAGTGTGCAACGCAACGATGTTTAATAGATATTCCTGGCTAAGTACATAAAATATTTTCCTAATAATTCAACAAAAAACAATTCAACTATCTAACTTAATATATCTTTCTTTCTAAAAACAATTATTGACGCCGCAAGCAACCCGATAATATGTATTATCAATACTGCAGCCGCTTGCATCACTTTACCAATGTTTTGTACTGAACCAATAATTGCCTGGTTGTCATCGTTGACTTTTACATCAAAAAAACCTTTCCAGCCAATCATGTGGGTTGTAAACAAATAAGGTTTTATTGCATTAAAAACAGGAATATCAAGGGTGCTTAGAATAGTAAATACAACTATGATACTCATGGTAGCGACAATGGGGCCGATTGAATTTTCTGCAAAAATGGAGAGAAAGAAACCAAGGGCTGCAACGGTTAACATGGCCAAAGCTGCAAAACCGAATGCACAAATGTATCTCCAGAAAATATCGTTTTCATTTAGCTGAACGATGTAGCCGCTTTTTAAATTGAGCATATCATCTGTCCCGAATAATGCTATTGAAAGCACCAATGCAAGAATGGCCATCCATATAAGCAGGAGACAAGTATAAAGGGTGGCAGCAAAAAATTTAGCAAGAATGACTTTGGTGCGACTGATTGGTTTTGCAAGCAGCAAACGCAACGTACCCATGTTGGCTTCACCTGAGATCAGGTCTCCTGAAATTAATGTGATAAGCAGGGGCACATGCACCAGCAACAGTTGCAATATAATGTAGCATACGAGGTAACCATTTAGCACGTTCCCGCTGATGTCAAAAGAAGCAGACAGGTCGCGCAGCATGAACTCTACGTATGATTTCCCGTCAACCTTTAATCCAACCTGAATGATAATAACGAGTGCGGCAACGGCAGCGAAACTTATATAAGTACGTGGACGTTTGAAAATTTTAAACAATTCAATTTGTAAAAGCTTCCACATGTTGGTTTCCTGTTGTTACCTGTAAAAAATAATCTTCTAATGAATGCCTTGGCTGCAGAGAAATAACGGGTATCTGCATTTCTGCAAGCGAGCGGTGAAAGGCAGGTATTTGCTGCCGGTTCATTTTTAAAACAATTGTCTTTTCTCTCGATGGTTGCAATTTTGATAACCAGTTGCTCTGTTGCAATTGGTGCATAGTTTTTGCGTTATCAAGGGTTTCAAGTTCTACTAAGGTTTCTGCAGGGTCAAATAGTTCTGATGCATTTCCTTCCACCATTTTTTTACCCTTGTCTATTATCAGAAGGCGGTTTGCTATCAATTGTATTTCGCTTAATAAATGCGAAGAAACCAAAATTGTTTTATTTAGTTCTTTGCTTAAATGAAGAATTAAGTTTCGGATGTCTGCTATTCCCTGCGGGTCTAAACCGTTTGTTGGTTCATCTAAGATCAGCAGTATAGGGTTATGCACTAATGCAATCGCAATTCCTAACCTTTGCTTCATTCCCTGGCTGAAAGTTTTTACTTTGCTGAATGCACGGTCTTTTAATCCGACTGTTTCTAACTGTTCGAGCAGTTGCGCTTTGGTTAATTTATTTCCGCCGCTTATTTTTGAAAACAGTTGAAGATTCTCGTATGCCGTTAAGTATTTATAGACATCCGGTTTTTCTATAACGGCGCCTGTTTGTCTTAATATCTCTTTCCGGTGTGTAAAAAGGTTAATGCCAAACATTTCAATTTCTCCACTGTCCGGTTTAATCAGGGTTAATAACATTCTAATGGTTGTTGATTTGCCCGCGCCGTTTTGACCTAAAAAACCATAAACGTCACCTTCATTTACCGTAAAGGAAAGATTGTTTACTGCTTTAAATTCTTTGAAATGTTTTGAAAGATTTGTGACCTTAATTATAGATTGCATCAATTATATAACAATGAACGGTAAAGTTAGTTGTAAGAACAATCGTTAAATATAAAAGCGCTTATTTTACAAATTTTTGAGACAAATTTGAAAAAGATGAAGTAAATTGTTACATCAATGAAACTATTATGATTTCTGCAGAAAAAAAATCGATTCGTAAACAACGCAAAGTGCCTGAATACCTTGTATATGAACTCATGGACGGGAAGCCTATTTATTATCGTGGTTATAAATCTGTTTTGAATAAGACAAAAAAATTTGAAGACATTATGGGCAGCAGTGCTTTGCAATCAGTACTCATTAACTTTATCGCGACCATCTTACATCAATTTATAAATCAAAAAGAATACTGGATAATGTTGAATGAAGCAGGAATTCATTTAGATCATAGAAATAATCTTGCGGGAGATATTTTGATTTATGAAAAAAGCAGGCTAAAAGGTACAGACATTAAGACGAATTATTTACAAATTGCGGCTAATATAGCAATAGAGGTGGATACAAAAGCAGATTTATCAATTCTTTCCTTTCAGGAATATTTAAAAATAAAAACTACCAAACTTCACAACTTTGGGGTTGATAAAGTCATTTGGATTATGACTGCAACCAGACAAGTTATTGTAGCACTTCCTAACCATGATTGGCTGATTATTGATTGGAACAAGGATATTGAAATTATGAAGGGGGTATCTTTTAATATTGGGAATTATCTAAAGGAAAACGATATAGAATTGGAGGAGGATTTGTAATATTACTACCCCTAAATACTTCAATTACTTAAAACTAAAACTACTTCCCCACCTGCAGATATTCCTGCAATGCTTTTACATAATTCTCAAAAGCTTCTATACCTTTCGGGGTTACTTTACAGGTTGTCTGAGGGTAATTGTCTTTAAATTGTTTATTTACCTCAATATACCCCACCTCTTTCAGCTTTTGTACCTGAACACTCAGGTTGCCCGCTGTTGAGTTTGTTTTTTCTCTTATAAAAGTAAACTCTGCTTCTTTCACACTTATAAGCAGACTCATAACTGCAAGGCGTAGTTGAGAGTGTAATATCGGATCTAGCTCTTTAAACATGCTGCTCCTTTACTTTCCTGTATCTTCTTCTAAGTA
>JAABUS010003257.1_pt1 | contig 26956 bp, 24 predicted proteins | sample 5560161 | NCBI WGS metagenome assembly JAABUS01 (sample SAMN10711885, study PRJNA513376) | rock metagenome | isolation source: Antarctica rocks | place: Antarctica: Victoria Land, Trio Nunatak nord | collected 2016-01-04
GAGATCTTCAAGAAGACTGGAGTAGAAGATCGAGTCAAGCTGGTCAAGGGGCCGGCGGCCGAAACGTGAGCCTTGACATGCACTCTGGCTCTGATGTCTCCTTGTCCTTACTGATCTGGGGTAAAAGACTTGCGTCGTTGGATGGTCAATTTGACATAATCTTCCTCGACGCAGACAAAGTCAACTATACGACCTACATTAGTATCATTCTTGACAAGAAACTTCTTTCCGCTCGGGGTGTAATATTCTGCGACAACGGTGCGTGCGAAGCCCAAGAATCTCCTATATTCCTCCACTCTTTAAAGTTCAGCGATTGAGAAAATTCGAACAGTCTTCGCCCGCGGCCTGACGATGGGTAAAAACTTCAACCCTTACCTCGATCGTGTGATGAGACCGTTCTGGGAGACCAATGGGGAGGCACTGAGGGTTTTCAACAAGGGCCTCGTGGAAGACCCAAGGATCGATGTCATTATCCTACCATTCTTTGACGGTGTCACACAGATCAAGTGGAGACAAGGCGTGCAAGGTGAAGCGTCCAGTGCGCAGTCCACAGAGCCATTCAAGAAGACCAGCGGCAACTCATAGTCGAAAACGATGGCGTAGAGAGTCAAACAGAAGTAAAGACATTGAGTCTTTTTGAAAAGCAATTCAAGTACTGCACCTGCTTGTAACGGTGATGGCTATAACAAAACGAAATATAAACAGAGTTGTAGAACGATTCGCATGAGCTATCTCATTCTTTGCCGTATCTTTCAGTCCTAAATGCGCTGTGAGAGCATCAACGTCCCTACCTGCCGCTGCGGCGATTTACTGAAAGGTTGCAGCATACTTCGAGGCTGGTCCCTTCGGCCCAATCTAAAACAGCTGTCGTTCTGCAGTGCGTTCTGTATCCATGTCGCCGTCCGTCCTTCGAATTGGCTGCTCGAAGTTTAATGAGTCCTCGAATAACCTATTAATTTCGGTTTTTCGGTCCTCTGTTCTATTGTCCTCGAGGAAGTCTTTCATGATGGGTTTGAACCACTGGAAAGCGTCTTCCCTAAGAAAGTTTCACTCCTTTTGTTGAAATTTTTCTGAACATCGAAGCGAAGGCTCTGAATTTTTTGTAAGGAATATTTTCATCAGCCGCTTTCCGTTACGATCTCTTTTGTAAGTGAGTTTCAGAAAGGGTTCTCAGGTGAGGAACTTTTCTGATTATATCGAAAGATTCATCGAGTCTGTTTGTGCCAAGCTGGTTAATAGAAGATGCAACGGGACGTAACTACAGCCTCGGTGTAACGCCTGTTCAGTGTTCAATGACCTCGAGTGCCTTTGTGCGTAGCGTTGTAGCGTGCATGAATTGTCTCTCGTTTCAAAATATATAAATATTGCATTGAACACAAACCGTCTGCTTGACAACTGACTTGCCGAAAAGCCTCGTGTCCACTACCCGGAAGTCTCTGATGTGATCGTGGAGATGATCCATATGCGGATATGATTCATTGCAATTGTCCGCAGGGCAAGGAATCCTGTCGTTGAAGCCTGTCGAGTTTAAACCGCTGTCCCACCCCGACTTGATCTTCTATTCTAGCCTTACGTCAAAGATGATATTCTCTCTCAATACAACTGAATGATGAAGACGTTCTACACTCGATAGTCTTCTGTAGTAAAATCATAATTCTCGTTGAAAATAACTATCATATCTATGACAAGAAATTGCTAATCATCATTCAAATGTTTTGATTCTTTTGAACGTTGAAGATTCAAGTCCCTTATTACCCGATTGGCTGAGCCGATACGACCGTAATGGACGACTGGATCACGCTGTACGCGAAGCTCTCGTTGCACCAAGTTCTCTGCAGTACAGACTCTGCAGTCTTCCTTGCCATCTTTATGATCGTAATCATTTCTGAACAGTTGATCTTTTTCAGGGGGGCGCGGTTGAGACCCAGTCTTAGTCAGCCATCCCCCCGCTCCAAAGAATTTATGATTCATGTGTTATTGTTATTGTGATGGTACGATGGCCGTCGTTCATACAACCCAGTGACGGCAACTTCAACCTGAAGTGGATTGGAAAGCTTGACAATGCCTCTGTACGGATACCTAGACTTGAGTCGTGGGTTCGATGTTTATTTCCCTAGAATAGATTTAATTTGGGCGACCCGGTCCGTTGCCTATGACAACACTGTAATGCTCAACCCCGCGCGCAATATACTCCGTACGAACCTATGATTACTTTGCGTCGCTTTCCCGATCAAGCTGACTCTCGAGATACATCGTAATGAAGCTGCCTCACCCATATGAACAGTGATTTTCAATGCCTATCAGAGCTCCCTACGCGCATGCGGCGCCGACGGACGGACAAATTGTCTGCCTCGACCAGCGCACGCCGCACGTATCAGTGCTCCATCCGGGGTATCCTGATCCTACCAATGTCATCTTGTCACTTCCAGCTCAGGACTCTGCATTAGGCGGGCTGCACTACGCAACTATCCTGACCGCATGCGGCATTCTCTGCGGTAATCGATGGGATGGCCATCTCACGAAAGACCGCACTGGGCAACCACTCATCCAAGCTCCTATGCAGATTATTGCGCCCGGTGACTACTATCTCCACTTCCCTCTGGAGAATGGTATGCTCTCTCCCCTTTGAACGGTCTAGTACGAGCAACGATACTGACAAGCTGTCCAGGCTCGGATTCTTCATCAGACGGCGAACCCTACCCACTAATTCCCTCATTTAACGCATGGCCTTTCCCTCACGACAATCTCCCTCCACTTTATTCTGGCCTTGTCGAGACGGCAGCTGCGCCACCTGCGAAAACATATGCTGCCTCCGATCTCAGTACGGCTGTCAATTGTCGGGACAAGGTGTGCCGGCTTACGGGGTTCCAAGAGGAAGCGGATGTGGCACACTTGATCCCGGCGAAAGAGGAGGATTGGTTTGATAGAAATGCCATGAGCCAATACAGTTGCGATGTGACGTCGAATTCCTCTGTCAACGACGTCGCGAACTGTCTGCTCCTTCGAGCAGACGTTCACCGACTCTTCGACCAACACAAATTCGTCTTCATACCCAAACATGCTTCCTTTGAAGTCGAAGAGGAGCCGTCGCTCCACCTGGTCTGTCATCTAATTGGCTCTTCACTAGAGCTGACTGAATATTACCACAACGTCCCATTACGGCCCACACCTGGGCTCAGCACGGAATACCTGTTAGCAGCATTCGCTCGGGTAATATTCCCCATACTTGGACCATTCCTTCGATGCCAGCGGCCCCGTCGATTGATAATCGTCATCGGGGACAGCATCACGATTGAAGAGGTTCCTGGAGACAAATGCGCAATGATGGCTCTTGCCACTGGATCCCACTCACGAAGCGTCAGCCCTAGAAAGCGCGCAGCACCTGGCGGATCCAGCGCTACTCAGGATAACGCTTTGGCTCTTCAAGTATCGGATCAGAGCGCGGAGGAAGTACGAGGGATCAAGGGCACGAAAGTCCAAGGTACCGAGGACATACATCAAATGGACGGCTTTCAAGGGTACAACGCATGCACTGCAAATCCATCTCTATCAACCAAACGCGTCAGATGCTCATCGGCTGCCTTCGAGGGCGACACCAACAAAGACCAGAAGCCAGACCCTCCATCGCGGACCGACGCGCCATCTCCCCGTCCAGCAGTAAAACCTACAGAATCCACCAGACCAGTTCCCAAGAACCCCGCAATGCCCGCCGAGACCTACCGGCTCGCCTCACTGCGGACGCAAGCGCTCCATCTCGAGCGAAAAAGATCTGGTGTCGACACCTGGTGGAATCTACAAAGAGAATGGGCTCACAACTGCGAGGGTCTCTCGCCTAAGAGCATCAGGCGGCTCTTTTGGTATCAGGGACGAGATCTGGAAAGTGATGGAGAAGGCGTACCTTGGGAGTTGGAAGTGACGTCTACTGACTCTAGTGCTTATAATGGCTAGGCGAGGCTGTGCTGTCATACTAGCCCAGCGGTGCCGTGGAACTTGAATAGTACTAGCCTGAATCCCCGGACCAATAAGGTTCCGTGAACCCTAGAGGTGCGCAACTCCACCCCACGACATACATCCCCCACCCATCTGATGCTCGTCCCTTGAGCATCAACCTGATCCTTCGATGGTAACAGCGAGGTGATGACGAAGGCGAAGGCGAAGGCGAAGGTAGCAGTTATAGATGCGACCCGAGCAAAGTGACAAGAAGCGAAGATATAGCTAGTAGGTCGATAGTTAAATGACGAGGTAAAGAAGGCGTGTTTGAGGTAATGACTAGCCAGTAGGTCGATAGCTAAATGACGAGGTATGTGAGAGCGAGATATATGAGAAGGCTTTGTAGAAGGGTAGACTTCGAATTAGAGACGATTCGGGCTTGTGTAGAACAAGGGCAGGGCATCAACCGTATGATCTTAGACACCCTTGTTGTACGACCGAAGGCGAAGGCGGATCGTAGATGAGGTGGCTTCGTAGAAGGTAGGTTTCGAAGCAGAGACTTTGAATCAACAGCTAACTGAATAGGTGATCGAAAGAACGTAGGTAGATAGAGATACGATACTGACTACTAGCTTCTGAGATGAGCTTTGTTACTGACTCGCTGTCGACTTCAATGTAGAGGGGTGGTAGGTCTCAACTAGTAGTCGAAGCTTCGACTTGATCTTGATCTTCGTCAAAGAGATTTATATTCGGCTGTATTCAATTTAGTAGAGCAAGACGCTGATCGTAGAGATCAGCATTGAACAAATCTCTCAGATTGAGCAAATTTCAAATTGGACATGAATCTCAAAGTATCAAATTATAGAATGTCAATTTTCATACTTAGAGCAAAGTAGCATTAAAGTGTTACTTAATAGTTGAATGTCACAAATATGATTTCTTCAGAATTCGTTATCTTGCTTGCAGCAATAAATTCAGCAGAATTATCTCAGTAGATTTTTGACTCTACAAATCATCAAGATCACAACCATAGTATTAATCAGCTCTGGCATATCTTCGATAAATTTTTCTTCATGATATATTCAAACAAGCACTGAAGCATCTGAATCGAGTCAGTAGCCTCATCTGAATGTACGCTTTGCAAATATTATGTCAGATATCATGACGTCAAGAAAAAGACAGTTTTCAGAAATCATGTTGTCGTGTGTCGACTTAGCTTTGATATAATTGATGTCATACATCTATGTGACAGTTTCATAAAATCGAACGACTGCGCAGTCAAGTTAGCTTCGACAAAAGTATTTTGAACATTTTCCCAGCATGACATCAGCTCAGAGCATACACTTTCTTCGCTGCCGTTATTGAGCTGTGATCGTTCATCGTATTCTGGTGGAACGGGCGCTGCGAAATGTAATTGGTCAATTGAATGAATGTTTGAGAAGATGTAATAACGACCTGTCGAGTGGTATGAGTTAGCACACACCATTCAAGGAAGCTGACAGAGTCGTGAATAGCTTTGAATGCGATAGCCTGATGAATCTCGTAGCCAAGGTCTACTGTTGCTAAGTACTCGGAAGCGGCAAGCTGTGCAGCGCCAACGAGTACACTGAACAAGGGCTTGATCTGCATCGTGCGTGTCACGATTCTAGCCTTGCCAGGCCTATCCTCGCTCCGTTACCTTGACTAGTCCCTATTGGGCCTAGCGTCGGCTGAGGAACACACATATGTAGCCAGCTTCTTTCCTGTACATCCGCAGTTTGGGAAGTGAACTGAATTATTGAGTTTAGCTAAAGGGACATTTGTCGCTTAAAGCGGGATAAAGTCGGGATTTTAGCTGAGCTCATCTGGATGTGATCAGATTTTATGGATAAAATCTGCGATCATTTCATATGTCGTTGAACTGAATCTGCGTTTGTTCATATGTCATTGGACTGAATCGCGCTTTCGTCGCTTTCATCACTTTCATCGCTTTCATCGCTTTCGTTTCTTTCGTCGCATTCAGCCTACTACTCGTCTACCTACTCGCTCACCTACTCGCCCATCTACTCGCTCACCTACTCGCCTACCTACTCGCCCACCTACTCTCCACCCTACTCGCCTAGCTACTCGCCCACCTACTCGCCACCCTACTCGCCCACCTACTCTCCACCCTACTCGCCCACCTACTCTCCACCCTACTCGCCTAGCTACTCGCCCACCTACTCGCCACCCTACTCGCCTACCTACTCGCTCACCTACTCGCCACCCTACTTCCTACCGAACTCTCTACCAAATGCTCTACCAAACGCTCTATCAAATGCGTCGATCAAGCGCACAAAACACGTCAAACAGTGCTTCAAACAATGCTTCCTATATGACTTTCTACCTACGCTGACGCTAGAGAGTTCGAAGTTTTCACCTTCTTTTTCCCTTCGTAGTTCCTACTTTCTAGAACAACAACAATCAAAATATCAACATGTTCAGCTATCAACTCAGCTATCAACTCAGCTATCTACTCATTCGTCTAGTAGTCAGTCTATCGCTTCGAAACATGCTTCAAAAGACGCGTTGATCGAGCGCATAACACAGATCAAACAGTGTTTCAAACAATGCTTTCTACTGAGCTTTTCACTGATCTTTCTACTGATCTTTCAATCGATCTTTCTATTGATCTTTCTACTAGTGAGCTTTTTACTGATCTTTCGATCGAGTCATCTAGTGAGCTTTCTACTGATCTTTCGATCGAGTCATCTAGTGAGCTTTCTACTGACCTTTCAATCGATCTTTCTATCAACCTTTCTATCAACCTTTCTATCAATCTTTCTATCGATCTTTCTATCGACCTTTCTACTGAACTATCTATTGAGCTATCAACTGAGCTTTCTATTTAAACGCTCTATCAAACATTCTACATGCTTCAAAATACGCGTCGATGAAGCGCATAACATGAATCAAACAATGCTTTCTACATGACTTTCTACATGACTTTCTATCAAGCATTCTTCATGACTCTCTATCAAGCACTCTTCATGTTTTTCTATCAAGCATTCTCGCTGATCTTTCTACTGATCTTTCGATCAAGTCATCTAGTGAGCTTTCTACTGATCTTTCAATCGATCTTTCTATTGATCTTTCTACTAGTAAGCTTTCTACTGATCTTTCGATTGATCTTTCTATTGATCTTTCTACTAGTAAGCTTTCTACTGATCTTTTTACTACATGACTTTCTACATGATTTTCTACATGACTCTCTTCATGACTTTCTACATGACTTTTCACCAAGCTTTGAATTGCTTTGCAATCAAGAATCAAATTTGTTCTTTATCAAGCTTCAAACATAATTCTATCAATCATTCTACATGACTCTCTATCTCTTTAGTTTATTCATTAACTTTCTCATTAACTTTCTCATTGACTTTCTCATTGACTTTCTCATTGACTTTCTCATTGACTTTCTTGATGCATATATTAAATAGCTATTATTTAAATAGTTAAATCAATCATTAATTATTCAACGTTGCAACTATGTATCAATGCTACAAATGTCAAAATAGTCGTGTTTATTGAATTAAATGATAAAGATGCATACTGCGCTCATGAGAATGCTAAAGATGCTAGAGATGTTGAAAATATTGATGCTTTTATGAATATGCTTCAGCTAAAAGTGACGCAAATCTGAGACATGAGATTAAATGAATATTTGAGATATTGATCACTAAAAGCGCTAAAATCTGTCTCTGTCACTCTTTACAAATTGCAGATGTAGCTATCTTTCTTTCTTAGCATTTATCTTTTAGTTAAATAACATTCATATTGACTCACTCTATGCTGATCTTTAACATTAGATAAATGCTCATCATTTACTCTGCTATCAATGAATAAACAATACAAAACAATCTATTCAGTAAGAAAAATTTACAAGAAATTCTTCAAATTTGCATCATTATTTTAGATTGCAAGAAATTCTTCGATTCTACATTTATTTTCATCATTCTATTTGTAAGAAATTTTTTGAATAAAGTACTCAATTATTATTTGAAATTCACAAGAGATTCTTTGAATCTTCACTCATCAAAAAACATCAATTCAAAACATCAATCTCTCATTTACTTTTATCTCAACAACTTCTATCTTTTCTCATCATGACATGTGATATTAAGTCAGTTGAACTTTGAACAACTCGTCTGCTTAGAAGCACTGTCAATAGAAGAGTTTCACTTCTACTCATTGAGACTTCAATTGAAGTTGAGAAAGCTGTTATCACATGAAACATAAACATCAAAGAACAACTGTTTCATTGAGTCAGCAATCAACTCAGCAAAGTCATTAATATGCTAAATGAGCTTTGAAGTCAGCAAAACTTGACTCTACAACTCAATGAACATTGACTTCTTATACAAGACAATCACAAAAAGAGAGTGAAATAACTAAAAGTTGCTTTTGATAAGAATGATGAGCTAGAGAAAAAGATCAATCAGTTACAAGATGAGCAATTGAACTTCAGAGCAAAACAACATCAAGCTGATCAATCTATGTCTTGTCAAGATACTCAGTCAGCTGAGCAACGAGTCAATCAGAAAGTTGAATGAAGTTCAACTTTTGAAGCTCACTCTCAATGAAAATCTTTTACTCTATCTGAAAATGAGAATGATCATCACAAGTTCATCAAGCTTTCAAATTCATTCATCTTCATTGAAACAGATGATTTTATCTGAAAGACATGAAACATCAAAATAGCTGACAAGCTTGATGTTAACACAAATCATTACTCTACTGAAAAGATTCATATTGTTTATGTGATTTTCAGACTAGAAGATGATACTGATCAGCAAATCTATGCAAAGCATCATGTTGATGCTTTCTCATTCTATCAATCACTATCAAAGTTATTGAAACATCTGAAAGAAATTTATGAAGATCAGAATCTGATTTGAAAGTGTCGTTGCAAATACATCACTTTGAAGCAGCTCAACAAGTTTTTCAACTCTTTCTATTCAGAATTCACTAAAATATTCAGCTTTTTAAACTACAATGATATCACATTAATGAACAACATTTAAAATAAAATCAATAATCATTTTCAGAATGTGTTGTCAGTTTGTGTCAGAATCGTGTTTAAATGATACAATCAATGAAAATCAGAATTAATAGTGCTTGATCTTTAGAAATAGCTATAACTGAATATTAAGAATACAGAAGAAGATTGATACAAAAGCTTCTATTTATTACGAATGTGTCAGAATTGATTAAAACTAATCAATGATCTAGTCGAGATCTGATCTAGATCTGACTCAAACTTGATTCAGATATGACTCAGCATCTTTTTTCTTTTCTAGCATCTTCTAATCAGCTTCTATTATCTTCTAGATAAACACACTTCTTTGTATTACGAATGATCAACAGATTTTTATAACAAACACATTTCTTTGTGTCACAAACATCTTTCAAATCAACATCTTTCTTGTGTTTCAACACGTCTTCTTTGAGACTAACGTCGATCTGAGTAACTACTATATAAAGCATGTTCTTCTTGTCTTTTGTATCTTCTTTCTTCTGTATTCTTAAAGTCTTAGTTATAACTATCTTTATAGATCAAACATTCTAGTCATGCATGCACTCTGATTAGTTTTTAGACATGATCTCAACACTATTTATGTAATGTTCAGAAACTGCGTTAGATTCAAAAGAAATGTGTTTGTAACATGAAAAGAAGATGATGTAGATGAACAAGATGTTAATGAAAGAAAAGAATGTTGAGAAAGAAAAAGAATGTTGAGTCATATCTGAGTCAAATCTGAGTCAGATCTAGATCAGATCTCGACTAAATCATTGACTAGCTCTAATCATTATGCAAAGTTCTCGCTAGTGTGCATTGCAAATTGATTAAAGCTTCAATCTTGTTCAGTCTTATCAATCTTGATATGCTTGTAACATTATCTTCTTCTTTGAAAATTCATGTTTGCATGAATGTAGTTTCTTTGCTTGCTTTTATTGATAATTATTTCAATATTTAGCGCGATTTGCTTGAATATAACTTATAAAATTCATTCAAAACTTTCTCTGAGTCATCGAATTTCTCTTTATTGACATAGTATCATTCATTATTTCTATTTAAATCTTTTCATTTGACTTTGTACTGTATTTGATCTCAATAGCATCTGAAATTCAATATATCATCTATTTCTCAATATTCATCGTCTTCAATAGTGATTGATCTGAGTGATTCTGAATGTTGTTCTGATAGAGAGTCTTCTGAATACAATCGTAGTAGCTTCAAGCTGAACATTGAGTGTATATGCTTCATGCTTGTAGATAAATGAAGATGATAAAAAGTTTCAACTTTGACAATGATTGAGTAGAAATCTAGCTGTTTATCTTTCAAATTCTTGCATGATCTTGTGATTTTGAAGTTTCTGAAAGATAGTCAGATCTGATTATTTATCTTGTAGATGATGTTTCATTTATGTTTATTGATCTGAGCTTTAATGATCAGCTTAGTCTTTTTCAATTGTTGATGATTGAAGTTCAGTAGCTCTTTCATTTGAATGATAATATCATCTGCTTTTTTAGCTTCAATTCATTCACAAGTAATTTTGTAGTCAGTTGTATCTGAATCAAAACTCATTCAAGAGTGAAATTCTTTATTGAAGTAGAAAAAGATCATTGAGATGATCAAGAATGTATTGACATTGTCATTGAACTCAATCATAAATATTCATTTAGCTCAATCATTCTGCATGTAATTACAGTAAATTCTGAGTTCACATTCAATGTCTTGATTGACTTACTTTGTTTGATCATTGATCTCAGAATGATAAGCAGTGAATAGACTAGCAATAATTTATAGTTGTTTACAAAGACTTTTTCACATGATGAATATGAATTAAAAGTCTCTATTCAAAACTGTTACGATTCTAGCTACGCATCTATGTTGATAGCTATGTTGATGACTATGTCGATGACTATGTTCATGAATATCGTCGATCGCTCGTCACTAGACTATCGAATTGTTTCGAAGTCAACTCTATTCAGAATTAGCTTATGTTTTTCTGAGTCATATAGATAGTCGACTCTTTTCTTCTAGATACTTTCCTTTCTTAGCATTTATATACTCGTTACATTACACTCATATGACTCGCTCTATGCTGATTTCTAACATTATATAAATGCTTCTTCGTTACAGACGAAGTGAAATAATCTGCATCGACTTGCTCTGCTCGATTCACACGACTATTGACTTTGATCTAGTCGACTCGCGATCGTGCAAACACTCATTCTTCTTTCTCGTGAGCTGACTCAGCGAGAATAAACAAAAGATTCGAACTCGTGCGCTGATCAGCGAGTATAAACAAACGATTGAAATCATTCAACTAGATCAAAGATCAGCGAATTAATCGTTCATTCAGATTCGCAAGAGATTCTTTGAATTTGTTGAATAATCAAACGAAATCAGTCTATGACTGCGTGAAGTCTCTATCTCAAAGAGCAATCAAAGAGATAAGTCTAAAACTGCGTGAAGTCTTTATCTCGATGAGCAAACTCTCAGTGAGTCTGCTTCAATGACATCTTTCGTCAATGCAATGATCTACAAGCACATCGCTTTATCTATCAGTGAATTGATTGTTACGAAGCGTGTCGACATTGAATAGAGTCTAGTCAATAGATTCTAGAAATTTCGATATGTGAACAAGAAACAACGATGTTTTGAATCGAAATATGCTGAAACATTTCATCTATTCGAGCTCTAGCAAATCGACTACTTCGCTTCTTTGTTCGCTCTACTATAGATACAGCTCGAAACTGTCTTCTTTCTTCTGTATTCTTAGTTTTCTAGTTATAGCTATCTCTATTGATCAAACATTCTATTCAGCTACGCACTATCTCGCTGCAGTGTGATTAGATTCTAGACACGATTTCAACATTAAACTAAGAATTCGTTAACTCTATGATATGAATATCAATATTCATTCAAGACACTCGACGAACAACGAAACAAGTATAAAGAAATTTGTTTATCTGATGATCGACGACATCGAAAGACAGAACAACATCAGAAAATCAATAAAATCAACGAGAACATATGATCATTGAATTGCTAGAGAATCTATCGCTCATTCAGTAGCATCGATTCACTCGATCAATAGAATCAACGAAAACATATGATCGTTGATTGCTAGAGAATCACAAACTTTCTCTCTTTTCTTCTCAAAAAGCTCGTGAATCAGTCGAGTCAAAATAATCTGTGTCATCAAATTTGATTCGACTCGATTTGAATTCAGATCAATTTAGTGAGTTTGCTATAAAGACGTTGTCAATGCAATGATCTATCTATCTTCATCGTCTTATCTATCAGTGAATCTGATTCTACGTTCATGTGCAAATAGTGAGTCTGCTACAATGACAAGTCGAAAGTTGATCTCTTCGATGAGCAAGTCGACTAGTGAGTCTGCTTCAATGACATTCTTCGTCAATGTGATAATCTATCTACTCTCATCGCTCGACCTATCAGTGAATCGATCTACCTCGCGTTCACATGCAACTAGTGAGTCTGCTTCAATGATCATTCTATCTCACATAGTGAGTCTGCTACAATAGACATTTGACGAATTGATTTGAAAGATCAATAGAAAGATTGATGAAAAGACGAGCATCAGAGCTCTCTAGTCGCTGTCGCTATGAGCTACACTACAAGTCATAGAAACATGACTTTTAAAGAGAAGAGAATAATGTTACGAAGCGTGTCGACATTGAATAGAATCTAGTCAATAGATTCTAGAAATTTCAATATGTGAACAAGAAACAACGATGTTTCAAATTGAAATATGCTGAAACATTTCATCTATTCAAGTTCTAGCAAATCGACTACTTCGTTTCTTTGTTCGCTCTACTATAGATACAGCTCGAAACTGTCTTCTTTCTTCTGTATTCTTAGTTTTCTAGTTATAGCTATCTCTATTGATCAAACATTCTATTCAGCTACGCACTATCTCGCTGCAATGTGATTAGATTCTAGACATGATCTCAACATTGATTCGTCTATCAGTTCATGTGCAACTAGTGAGTCTGCTTCAATGACATCTATTCTCAATGCAATGATCTACTCGCTTTTATCATTCTACTCATCAGTGAACCTGATCATATGTTCACGTGCAACTAGTAAGTCTGATCATACATTCATGTGCAACTAGTAAGTCTGCTACAATGATGAGTTCAAAGTCGATCTCTTCAATGAGCAAGTTGATCAGTGAGTCTGCTTCAATGACATTGTCAATGCGATGATCTTCTCATCGTTCTATCTATCAGTGAATCGATTCGTCTATCAGTTCGCGTGCAACTAGTGAGTCTGCTTCAATAACATCTATTCTCAATGCGATGATCTACTCGCTCTCATCGCTCTACTCATCAGTGAATCTGATCATACGTTCACATGCAACTAGTGAGTCTGCTACAATGACGAGCTCAAAGTCGATCTCTTTGATGAGCAAGTCGATCAGTGAGTCTGCTTCAATGACACTTCTATCTTGCATAGTGAGTTTGCTACAATAGACATTTCGATTCTACACAAGACTAAGAAAATACATTCATGTGAACATGAATTGTTGAAGAAAGAAAATACTGTTACGATTCTAGCTACGCATCTATGTTGATAGCTATGTTGATGACTATGTTGATGACTATGTTCATGACTATCGTCAATCGCTCATCACTAGACTATCAAATTGTTTCGAAGTCAACTCTATTCAGAATTAGCTTATGTTTTCCTGAGTCATATAAATAGTCGACTCTTTTCTTCTAGATACTTTTCTTTCTTAGCATTTATATACTCGTTACATTACACTCATATGACTCGCTCTATGCTGATTTCTAACAAAAACAATAGAACTGAGTAGATCGTGCAGTCAATAAATGTTTCATAGCATAATTCAGACTGTTTCTTCGACTGAGATGTCATTGTCTTCTCAATGACAGAAAACATAGTGACATTCTTTAATAAGATGACATATGATTATGCAAATGATGTTATAGTCTTCTGACAGAGATAGCTCAATGATGAAGTTCATAACTATATCTTTTCAATGTTTCTGTGAAATCAAAAGAGAATGATAAAGTTCATTGATGCTATTTCTAGAAACTTTGCTTTATTGACAAGCATGACAGTTTCAAATGTATCATCAAATAGTAACTTAATGATCTGATCAATAGTAGAAACGCTGAACTAAATCAATGATTGATTTATTGTCGAAATGAAAGATTGAAGATTGATCATGCACTTCTTGTAGTAATTTCGTATGCATGTTCTCAAAGATTCACAGTAAATCTTTTCTAAATAAAACGTCATTAATGATTTTGCAGTTCTTCATCTTAATGCTATGAAGTTTGAGCTTGTTGTCATTTTTAGCTTATTTATATTTGCTGCAAAACTCATTCATTTGATTGACTAATTGTACTCTCTAATAGAGATTGACTTCTGATTTTGAATTTGCGCTCAATTTTGAGTCAATAGATAGAATATCAACTCTATCAAAGATAAAAATAGTTTGAAAGCAATCTTCAAATCATTTAACTGATTTAAAGACGTTTGTTAAAGACATTTGAATTAAAGCATCGACTTTAGTGTTCATTTTGCCTGATTTAAAGATGATTTGAAAATTGAACTTTGATAGAATGTTCAAATAGTTGACTTGACATCGACTCAGCTGTTTGTTTTTCATGAAAATCTTCAGAGCTTGATGATCAATGAATATCTGAATGAGTAATTCAGTACATTTCAGCTCAAATCATCAATGTTTGAAACAATGAATAATGATCAGCAATTTCTTGTCATAGATATGATAGTTGATTTCAGCGAAAATCATGCTTTTGCTGTAGAATGTCAGAATCATGTCTAGATGATATAATCAATGAAAATCAGAATTGATAGTGCTTAATCTTTAAAGATTGTTAAAGATTGATCTAGAATAAGTCATAGAGATGTCATTTAACTAATAGATAAATGCTAAGAAAGAAAAGTATCTACAGAAAAGAACTTGATTCTTATATGTGTGTTTCTCAGCTCTGTGCTAAACTCGATTGAGTTGATGTCTTACACATATGATGCAGAGACTCAATGATATCATCTTTAAATCAGATTCTTGCTAGACTTGATTAAAATAAAATCAGATGAAGACTAGTTGAAGAATAAACAAAGACTAAAATCATCACACTATGTTTATTAGTTTGATTCATCATTTGTTTTCATGTTTTGATCAGAGCTTCGCAAGCAAATATCAGTGTCTTATTCATGTGATCAAATATATCTTCAACTTGAGCAATCTGCAAACGTTCGTGAGTGCTTTCATACTTGATGATGTCAGAGTCGAAGCTCATATGAGAATGAAAGCTCTTGTTCATGAAGAAGAGAGTTAAGAAGATGATTGAGAACAAGACGTTATTGTTGACAAACTTAATCATGAATAGTCACTTAAATCAGTCGTTCTGCATATATGAACAGAAAGAACGAAGATATCACTCAACATTCTGATTAACTCATTCACTTTGATCATTGATTTGAGAGTGATAAATGATGAATAATTGAAGAGAAATGCTCAGTTGTTTGCAAAGAAACTTTCAAAGAATGAAGATGAACTGAGAATCTCGATCGAATACAATGAAGCTTGATAAATCGTGAGTTCAATATACTCATTGAAGCAACATTTCAGCTGTCTTTTCAACTGTGATATCTTCATCATCAATGATGCAAAAAACATAATGTCTTTCTTTCAATAATTTGCAGATGACAGTCAGAATAACGTTGTAGTTGTACGAATCAGATAAATCAATAATGAAGTTCATGACTATGTTTTGTCATCACTGTTCAGATATCAATAAAGATTGAAGTAAGTCATTTGATTTATCTTTAAATGTCTTTGAAAGTTGACAGATATAGCAGTTTTAAATATATTGATTTATCGTTTTTCGTATGAATGATCAATAGTAGTTTCGCTTTATGACTTTCACAGTTCTAAGAATATCAGAATGATCAACTGATGATTGATCATGCATCTCACGAATCAGATTCATTTGTAGCAGCTCATTAAACAAGATTCATAGTTGACTATCATGATACAAGATTTCATTCTGAGTTCAACACTTCTTCAATTTGATATTTTCATATTGTGCTTTGTCTTTTGCTATTACTTCGCGAAGTAGCGTACAATTCTCGTCGATTTCATTAGTTTCAAGAATCTGTTTATAGATTGATTCACTGATGTTCTTCTTTAGATCAGCAATTTTCATTCAATTCAAAGTCAGAATAGTGATTCGCTGATAGTGAATGCACTCATTTTCTGAATCTTTGAGCACGACGTCAGCTCAACGAGTTAATGCATCAATCTTGATGTTCTGTTTGTCAGATCAATACATTATCTTGAAGTTAAAATCAACGAGCTTCTGAACTCAGCGCATCTGATGTCTGCTCAGCTCTTTATCTTTCATCAATGAGATGAATGCTTGATGATTGATGAACATCTTGATAGAAATGTCAGTTAGTTTCAGTTCAAGTCATCAGTGTTCAAATGCTCAAATGATGATTAAAAGTTCTTTATCATATATCTTGTAGTTGCATTCAGCAGAAGACATGTTCTTGCTATAGAAGACAATTGAATGTAATACTTCTTCGTCATCATATTGAGAGAAAACTTCATTATTGACGTAGTTGAATGAGTTGATTTCAAGAATAGTTTTACGAGTTTAATCAAAGTGACGTAGTATAGAAGTCTTGATTATACATCTCTTCATATGATCGAAGACGATCTGATAGACTTAATTTCATTCAAATAAAATCTTCTTTTGAGTAAGTTGAATCATTGAATGAACAATCTTTGAAAAGTTCTTGATGAAGCGTCAATAGAAGTTGCAAAAGTCAATGAAGAACTGCATCTGAGTGAGATTATTGAGTGTAGATCAATCAATGACTGCTTACATCTTTCGTGAGTTCATCTTCAATTCTTCGATTGATATCAAGAGTTCTAGAAAGATAGTTTTCTGAACATGAAACTCGCACTTATTGATGTCTATCTGTAGATCAGCTTCTCGTAATTTATTCAAGATTAATCATACATGTTGCTTGTGTTTCTTCAAGATCTTGCTGTAAATGATAATGTCATCTAGATAAATCTGACAAAACTGATGTAGATATTCAAACAACACGTCGTTCATATAATGTTGATAGAACATTGATTCATTAATTAATTTAAAGAGCATTACATGATATTTGTATGAGTTGAAGAAGATAATAAAGATAGTCAAATCTTTGCTATCTGAATGCATGCATAGTTTATTGAACGCGACAATGATGTTCAATCAAGTCAGATATTTGCTTTCTTGTATATGAGCGAAAGTCTCGTCTATCAATGACAAAGAATAGCGATTTCGTTTGATCAAAGCATTAAGCTTTCTGTAATCAACGCAGAAACGCAGACTATCATCTTTCTTTTTAATGAACAAGATGAGCGAGACGTATGATGCAAAGCTGAAGAAAATGAATTCTTTGTTTAGATGATCAATCAAATACTTCTTTATCTTCTGAAGCTTGTGATTGAACATCTAATATAGTCTGCTTCGAAAGAGCATTTCTTCATCAATTAACTCAATTTTGTGATCATAAAAACAATGCAATGATAGCTGATCAATCATTGTTCAATTGAACACGTCTAAATAGTCGTGATATTCAGAAAGAAGCTTGATCTTGACTTGCTCAAGAATCTTGACGTGTGAAAGCTCATGCAGATTCACTTTTTCAAACTTGTTTTCAACTGTAATTATGAGTCGATCGATTTTCAAGATGATAACAGCAAAGATCTTAATGTTTGATCATTTGACTAACATTCTATATGTTGCTGTCTTTATTATTGCTATGTTCATTGAACTGAAAGAGAATGAATTCAGACTGAACGTTGATTTAGAATTTTTGACGTTAGTTAAAGTCACATTACACAATTTTAACTGTTCAATTAGTTTAACTGACTTCTCATTGAACTGACTGAAAGAGAGTGATTTCAGACTGAGTTGAGATGTAGTGAAAGATCTCTTCAGTATATGAGTAGAAGTCAAACTCTTTTGCTTCGTGATTATCTTGTTGCTTGTGAGTAGAACAATCAATTTATGATTAAAGATGAAATTTGAAAATCGAAGAAAATCGATTTGCATATCAATTACTAGATTGATTTTGTTCATTCATATTTTTTCAAGAATCATTTGATGTTGATTTAATTGAGTGATCAACATAGAAGCTGTGTCAATCATATGATCTTGAACAGTCAGATTCAAATAAATGACATAAGTAATGAGTCTTTTAGCATAATGATCATCAAATTCTCGAATTGACTTCGCTTTAATCAAAGTCAGAAATTCAATTTGCAACTGATCATAAACAATCTGCACAATCACTTCATCAATGAATAAATAGTCAGCAGCTTCAATGTCAATCAATGACTTCAATGAGTAACTAATTTCATTGCTAGAAAGTACACATTTAATAGTCAAAGATTCAGAAGCAAAAGAATCATCTGACATGCTTGTTGTTGAATAAATTAACATCTTTTTCATTGCATCTTTGATGAAAGTCACTAGTTTTTTGTCTCGCTATTTTTGAAACATTAACAAAATGTTTGATAGTTAACTTTTTGCTCGATGACAGAATCTGAAAAAGTCAACTTGATTCAGCTAATAATCAGCTAACATCTGACTAATCAGCTAAATGTCAGCTAAAATCGATAAAATTGAATATGTTTTCAGTCTTACAAGGTCGAAAATATCAAGAGAATAAAGACGTGACTGCAATTGCATATAATGCATGTGTTGAGATCATGTCTAGAATCTAATCACACTGCAGCGAGATAGTGCGTAGCTGAATAGAATGTTTGATCAATAGAGATAGCTATAACTAGAAAACTAAGAATACAGAAGAAAGAAGACAGTTTCGAGCTGTATCTATAGTAGAACGAACAAAGAAACGAAGTAGTCGATTTGCTAGAGCTCAAATAGATGAAATGTTTCAGCATATTTTGATTCGAAACATCGTTGTTTCTTGTTCATATATTGAAATCTCTAGAGTCTATTGACTAGACTCTATTCAATGTCAACACGCTTCGTAACAGCATGTTGATTACTTCAGATATTACAAGCTTATGAACTTAATATTATTTACTGATCTAATGTGTTTTAAATTTGCGCTGATGAACTCTGATTTTTACATTACTTGAAGTTGCATATTATGACATTTGATGACAGTTCTTATAATGCATTAACATGATGTGTCAAACATATCATAGCTGTGAAAAATCGAAATCATTACGATGAAATCAGATTTTAAGTCAGCATTCATTGAATCTTGAATATGTTCAAAACAACTGATGATTTATGCTTCTCTTGTTGAATATGTTTCAATCAAAAGTGAAGTTCAAATCATCATCTTTTGTTGTAAATTTTTTATCGACATTGAAATCATCTTGAATAAGATCATGAATGTTTAGCTTTTGAGACTCAAGCATCTTATTAAACAAACTTCATTGACGAAACTGTTTATCATCGATCACTTTTTCGATGTTGAAACTCGTGCATATGATGCTATATGTAATGATGAGTTTCATTTGTGTGATACATCATATTCTCTTCTTCGCTTGATTCTGTGTGCTAATCATTCACTTTGAATTTAATTGTACTAGATAATGAGTCTTAGTGAGAATTAACTCTTAATCTATCACTGAGATTATGTCTATGATATATTGAGATGACTCAACTCTTGATGCAATGAACTTAAACGTAACTGTAAATTCTTCTTGAAACAATCTCATGATCTCATACAGCTGATTCTTTCTTAGAAAGCTTGTAATCAAGACACAGAGAATTTTCTTCATGATTGTAAAATACTTTACACTTGAAGTTAGCATCAATAATGTAAAGTATTCTTCTCACATTCATCATCACATTGTTAAGCAAGCAGTGCAGCATACAACATGATCACTTACATGATAGAGTATTTCTGCTTGCACTGAACTCATTGAACAGAACATTGTCTTCTTCTTGAAATCTCACTTCTCAATGAGCTTGTCAATTATTGCTATCTTAGAGCAATGACTGTGATCACAGATCTCTCTTATGTGACGTTGAAACGAGTTTGCAAGATTATCAATCATCTTATACAGAGTCATTGAGTTTATTTTGATTCATTTCTGCTCTTTGCTGTATTCATTGATTAAGAAAAGATGCTTCGTTGTCTTCAGTTGCAAAAGTTGAGAAAAAAAGCTGAGCACTCGCAGTATTCTAACTCTTGCTAAATACTCTTAAATTCTCACTTTTGACTTCTCATTTAATTTGTTGTTTCGCTTTCATGCTGTCAATTTACTTTCATATATTTGCTTCATCGCTTTCTTATGTGCATTCATGCTTTCGTTGATGATTGTATCATACTGTGAAGATAATTGTACAGTTATCTTTATATGCATCGTAAATAATACATTGATTAAAGATTTGTTGTCAACGAAAGTTGAGCGTTTGCAGATTTGCATTAAGCTGACTGTGCTTATGAAGTTGATCATTTTGTTGATATGAATCTTTATCTATTCATGATTCTCAATTAATGTATTGATGATTGTCTTGTGAAACTTGTTTAATGCTATGATCAGTGAAAACGTGTAATTTTTCAACTTTTTGCAATGTTTATTGTTGCAATCATGCACTTCAAGTTAGTCTAACATAGATCGTGTCAGACTATCATAGACTAGTATAAAGCTGATGTTGACACGCTAGCGATCTAGCGTGTCTTCGTGAGTAAAACTCACGACGTGTTGCATCTTCTTTCTTCTTCAGCTTTGAACTTCTAGTTAGAATACACTCATATGATTCGCTCTATGCAGATTCATAACATTAGTTCAAAGCTTATTAATCTTGCTATCAACGTGTAGACGATATAAAAAACAAGCTACATCACTCAAACTTGAATCAGAATCGAAATCAGAAAATCGAGCTCAGAAGACTCATTAGAAATCAAGAAATTTCTAAAACAGAACAGAAGAACACGAACGCGTTGCTCTAGACTAACTCTTTACTGAGCTCGTCGTCAAAACAGAAGAACAGAAGAACATGAACGTGTTGTTCTAGAACTGAAATCAGAAATTTCAGTTGAATTTCGATCAGCAATTTTCTACTCACACAATGACTAGAAGCACAGAATTAGAATCAGAATCAGTGAGCACGACTCGCTATGAAACTCGAAATGCTGAAAGAGAATCACTGCTATCACAGAATCAAACAGCATCAGAAGAAGAAGACACGAATGCATCATTGAATATCAAAGAAGAGAACATGAACGCGTTGCTCTTCAATCACGAAATGATCAAGATCAGCATCAGCACGAAACTGAATGCTTGAATAAGCGCTCATGAAGCAGACGATCTCGTTGTCTTTATCAAGTACATGTATTAACAGCATGACATCGAAATCGAGATTCACAATGACATGATTCAGATGTTGAATGACATCAACAAGATCAACGTTGAATTGAAAGCTATCAACATCGAGTTGAAAGTTACGCAGACAACGTTGAACGTTGTTCAAACGCGTTTACAGAAAGAGATGAAGAAAAAGAACGTGATTATACGTCATCTAGAAACGACATCAAGTCGACTAAGCACTTCGATTTCGAAAGATCGATTCTCGAAGTCAACTAAGCTATCTGACTCGTCTTTGTTCGAAGATTCAAGACAGAATGTGAATAATTGATTGTTTTGAATGTGAAACAAGCTGAAGATGAACAAGAATCATTTTTCTATCGAAGAAATGAAGATTGCATATGTGAAAAGTCGAGTCAGTGAAACGACGATCAAACACATAGCATTCAGAATGAGAAACACGATCACGAACTCGTTTCTTGAAGCAAAAGAGATATTGTCGATCATAAATAAGATGTACGACGATCTCAATCAATCTCACACGACTCAACGACAGTTCTTGAAGCTGTATCAAAACATGATCTTCTTTCATGAATTTTGAATGAAATTTCAGAGACTTAGTGCAAAACTAGAATACAATAACGAAATTCTACTAGATGATCTTCAGCATAAGATTAGCTCAGATCTTCAGCAAGTCATGATCAATGAACAAACTATGAATTTGAATGAATTCGTCGACATCTGCATGCAAGTCGACGTTCGATTGACGAAATTGAATGCTTGATCAGCTCTCAAGACATCAACGACTCAAGTCGCTCGCTCTATCGCTAGCATCTTGACGACGATCACTACTGCGATCTCAGCTTCAATCTCTGCATGAAAAAAACTCAGAATATCAAACGTTAATTCTGCTAGAGAGAAGTTGTTTAAAAAAGAACTCTGCTTCAAATGCAAGAAGTCAGAACATAGAGCACGCGACTGTCTTGAGTCAGCTCAGATGCACGAAGTTGCAACGAATTCGAAAAACGACTTACTCTCGTCAAAGTAGTGACTGAGAGCGATATACTCGTATTCTGCTTCATCAGCATGTCTGATGACTCATTTGATTTCAAGTCGTTCACTGTTGATGTCATCTTGAATAGTCTAGAAAAGATATTCAGATCTCTCGTTCTGATAGATACTGAAGTCACTGACATGACTTTCATTGATGAATCTTTGATGTCAGAGCTATGTAAACGCTTTAATATTCAGTCAATATCGCTGTCAAAATCAAAGTCGATTCAAACGTATGATGAAATTTCTGATCGAAAGTCGATTACATATGCTCTGTATACATCGATCATGATACAAGAACACAAGAATGAAATGATGTTTCTATTGATAACTCGTCTAGATCAACACAAAATAATCATTGAAAATCTTTGATTGAAAAGAAATCAAATGTTGATAGATTCTGCAAACAATCGATTAATATCATCATTGAAGATTCGAACATCGAAATCTGTTGTTTTAAAAGCAAGCAGTCAATCAGCATTTCACAGATCTGAATCAAACAAGATCTGTAAAATGAAATGAAAGAACTTGAACTTGATTGTTACATCAACGATCATCTTGAAGAGACTCATGAATCAGAAATCAGTGAATAGATTCATTGAATCTGCTCGATTCATTGAATCTGCTCTCATAGCAAAGCAAAGCACTCAAGTTGATCTCAATCAACTTTGCTTATTTCAGTCAACTGAGACAAAGAAACTCGTCAATATTGTCATGATCGAAGTCGCTACGTATTGAACTCTAGTCAAGAATAAGAAGATCAAGATCTTCTTCTTGATCATTAGTGAAATCAACAAAGCGCTTAGCTCAGTCGAAGATTTCGCAAAACTTAATGAAATGATCTCTGTCATGTCATTAAATGAACTGAAGAAGAAGCTTTTGATAGTTTATCACGACTTTCTGAATGTTTTTGATAGAGATAAGACAACACAGTTGCTCTCACATCAATTATATGATCATAAGATTGAATTAGAAGATGAGAGTCAATCTTTTAGAAGTTGATTGTATTTCATGTTGAATCACAAGTTGCAGAAGATCAAGAAGTATCTAGAAGAGAACTTGAAGAAGAAGTTCATTACTTTCAGCAAAGTTCTCTTCGCTTCGTCAATACTATTTGTCAAAAAGAAAGACAATAGTCTTCGCTTTTGCGTGAATTATCGAAAACTGAATGCTCTGATCAAAAGAGATCGTTATTCAATATTCTTGATAGACGAAGTACTAGCTCGAATTCAAGACAGTAAGTATCTGACTCGACTTAACATTATCATCACGTTCAATAAACTGCGCATGAGTTCAAAAAGCGAGAATTTGACTACTTTTGTTACTTTCTTCGATGTCTACAAGTATAGAGTAATGCTCTTCAAATTGATCAATGAACTCGCGTCTTTTCAACACTATATCAACGATGTGTTGTTTGACTGTCTGCACAAGTTCTGTCAGACATACTTGAATGATATTCTCATCTATAGTAAGATCTTGAAAGAACATAGAACTCATGTGAAAGAAGTGCTAGATAAGCTTCGCGAAGTCGACTTGCAAATAGACATTGACAAGTGCAAATTCAAGATTCAAAAAATCTTGTTTCTTAAACTATTGATATTCATCAATGATCTGCGAATGAATTCTAGAAAAGTAGATGTGATTCAAAGCTGAAAAGTGTCTCAATCGTTGATTCATGTGCAGATCTTCATTGACTTCTGCAACTTCTATCGACGATTCATAAAGAACTTCTCAAAGATCATTCGACTCATGATAAAGCTGATTCAAAAAGATCATTTCTTTGAATGAACAGAGATCTGTCAAATGATCTTGAAAGAATTAAAGCAACAGATGACGACAGCTTTCGTTCTGAAGCATTTCAACTCGATCAGAGAAGCTATTCTGAAAACGAACTTCTTGAACTACGTGAACGACGAAGTATTATCTCAGTATGACGATAAAGACATTCTACATTCAGTGATCTTTTACAGCAAGAACATGATTTTCGCAGAATGCAACTACGAGATCTATGACAAGAAACTGCTGATCATTATTCGCTGCTTGAAGCACTGATGCTTTGAATTGAAATGTATAGATATTTCAATCAAGATCTTCACAGATCATCTGAATTTGAAGTACTTCATGACGATCAAAGAACTGATCAGATGACAGACTAGATAAACTGAGAAGTTATCTGAATATAACTTCAAGATCATATATCAGTCGAAAAAACAGAATCTGAAAGTTGACGCGCTGATCAGAATGTCAGACGTCAAGTCAGTTGAAGCAAATGATGATCGAAAGCTATATCAGCATCAGATGCTATTGTCAGAAGACAGATTTGAACTGCAGTCAATAGAAGCTGATCAAGAAGATAATCAGAAAGTTGATCAAGATCTGACTCAGATCTTGCTCAGATCTGACTCAGAATCTGACTCAGATTCGAAACATGAATCGAATGCTAACAAAAATTCAATCGAAGAGATGATTTCTATTCAGAATTGTTACGAGCGTGCTCAGTCTTCTACTGAAACATGTGTTCTTTGAGCGAGTCTAAGACTCTATCGAGCTTAGTGCTTTTCTTTTCTCTGTACATATAGTCTTTGCATCTCGTAGATCTCGCTCTTTAGCTTTGAATTCTCGTTTACCTGATTTACTCTTCGTTTATCTGTATTTCTATGACTTGCTCTAGACATGATTCTAACATTATTCAAAGCTTTGTACATATCACATGACAGTGATTCGCTTTTCTAGTTTGATCAAACTTGCGACTCTAAGTTTGAAAGACACGAAAGCAATGCTCTGCGACGCGTTGCAGGCACGAATCGACCTCTTGATCGATCTCTTGACTGAGCTCATCATCGAACAGAACAAGCTCTATTGAACGCGATAGACAGAAATCGAAACAAGTTCTATCAAATGCAATAAGTCTGAATCAGAAGTGAGTCTGCTACAATGACAAGAGAATAATTGATCTCGTCATCGAGCTCGTCATTCGATAGTGAGTCTGCTTGAACGACATTCAAAATCAAATTCAGTCACGAATCTTTCTTTATTCGCATCTTCTACGATTTACCTCTATTCACGACATTGATGACAACAGCAAGATGATATGTACTGAGAACAGAATGAAACATACACTATATGTTTCAAGACAGAGAATGAAACATATACTATATGTCTGAAATCACGAAGATATGAGCTGAAACTCGTTCATCGTTGAATATTTGAAGCTGAATAGAAAGAGTCTGCTTGAATGACAAGAATAATGAGTCTGCTTCAATGACATGTTCGATAATGAGTCTGCTACAAAGACACGAATCGATTCTTGATTGATCAGACTCGATTGATCAGAAGTGAGTCTGCTACAAAGACAGATAATAATTGATCTTGTCATCGAGTTCATCACTCAAAGTGAGTCTGCTACAATGATAAGTTGATAGTTGATCTTTTAATTGAGTCAGTCATCGAACAGAAGACAAGCTCTATCGAATGCAATAGACACGAACGAAACAAGTTCTGCAAGTGCGAGCGTTGCAGACATGAATCAAAAGACAACGATTGATCTCATCAACTGAGCTCGTCACTCGATAGTGAGTCTGCTTTAATGACATGAAAAGAACAAGCTCTACTATGTAGTAGACATGAATCAGAAGTGAGTCTGCTTCAATGACATTCGACAAGAAGAAATAGACTTGAAACGTCTGATGAGCTTGAAATGCTCTATGTCAAGAAGAAATAGATTTAAAACATCTGATGAAATGAGCTTGAAACGCTCGATGAAATGAGCTTGAAACGCTTGATGAAATGAGCTTGAAACGCTCAAATAAAACGATAACGAAATAAACAAGAAAGAAAGAAGCTGATTGAAGCAATGAGATTATTGCTTGACTGAAGAGAGAGAAGATAATGTTACGAGCGTGCTCAGTCTTCTACTGAAACACATGTTCTTTGAGCGAGCCTAAGATTCTATCGAGCTTAGCGCTTCTCTTTTCTCTGTACATATAGTCTTCGCATCTCGTAGATCTCGCTCTTTAGCTTTGAATTCTCGTTTATCTGATTTGCTCTTCGTTTACCTGTATTTCTATGACTTGCTCTAAGCATGATTCTAACAAGAATCAAATTATAGTTGAAAATTGAACGAATCAACTGTGCTTTGATATTCGAATAGTCATGAAACAGAACAGAAGAACTTGTCAAGATATTGATCTAGACAATTGCAAAGTACTTGATGAAGTACTCTGAAAAGATGATAGACTATGAGATTCTCAGTCAATAATCACTCGATTGATAAGAAAAGCACATAATCTTTCGATCAGTGATCATTCTGACATGAATCGAACGTTGAACTTGCTGAGACGATCATATTGCTGATCAAAGATGAGAATGACGATCAAGCGCTACATTCAAAACTGTTACGTTTGTCGTAGATCAAAAGCATCGAGAGATCGAATCAATAAACTGCTGAAGTCATTGCTCATATCAGAGCAGCAATGACAGAACATATCATTAGACTTCATTATCAATCTATCAGAAAGTGATGAAAACAACGCGATTCTGACAGTCATAGATCGATTGTCTAAGAA
>JAABUS010003258.1_pt1 | contig 26954 bp, 26 predicted proteins | sample 5560161 | NCBI WGS metagenome assembly JAABUS01 (sample SAMN10711885, study PRJNA513376) | rock metagenome | isolation source: Antarctica rocks | place: Antarctica: Victoria Land, Trio Nunatak nord | collected 2016-01-04
GCGATCTCAGCTGCGGAGCGACCAGCGTCGTTGGCCTGGAGCAGCCGTTCACGGAGATCACGGGAGTAGGCGGCGGGCATATGTCCAGCCTACCGGATCCCGTCAACGCTTCTGCCCTTCGCTCTAAACCGTGCACAAGGCAATCGGTCCGGATACAGCGCCAGCGTAGCGGAATCGGCGGACGAACCAGCAAGGTTCGTCCGCCGATTCCGATTGTGCATATCGCTCTCAAGCTTGCCGGTTAGCCAGCGTCAATCAGCGGCCGACCGCATCGGCTCGACGCTATCGACCCCACCATCGATCTCGACGGCCGACCGGCGGAGGGCCGCCAGCCGAAGCCGCTCGATCCGCTCCTCGACCTGCTGTGGCGTCTGCTTGACGACGTCGGTGATCAGCCCCCAGCGCTCGGCCAGCCGCAGCACGATCGCGGTCAGGTCGTACTCCTTCCAGCCGATCCCGTGGTAGGCCATCCGCGGGAAGGCGTGGTGGTTGTTGTGGTTGCCCTCGCCCTGCGTCAGGATGGCGATGAGGGTGTTGTTCCGGCTCTCGTCGTCGGTCTCGAAGCGCCGCTGGCCGTACATGTGGCAGATCGAGTTGACCGCGAAGGTCGCGTGGTTGACGAGCAGCATCCGGACGACGCCACCCCAGACGATCCCCTGCCAGCCCGCGATCAGACCCGGCGCGAGCAGTCCCGCCCCGAGGATGGGCAGGTAGTGATCGTCGATCCAGCGCACCGTGGCGCTGCTGGCCCGAATCCGGTTGACATGCTTAAGCGTGATGTCCGACGGCTCCTCGTACAGCCACCCGGCCTGGGCGTGCCAGAGCCCGAGGGCGGTTCCGCGAAACGTCTCATCGAAGTCGACGTGAGGGGAGTGGGGGTCGCCCGGCTTGTCGGTGTGACTATGGTGGGTGGTGTGGGTGCCGGCCCAGTGACTGGGCGGTCCCTGCCCTGCCGTCGCCCCAGCCAGCAGGACGACCGCCTCCAGCAGCGACGAGGTCCGATAGGACTTGTGCGTCAGCAGACGGTGGTAGCCGGCGGTGATGCCGAGTCCGGTGACGATGTAGGTACTCGCCAGGACCGCAACGGCCCTCGGGTCGACGTAGCGCTTGTGCAGCGCGTAGCCGAGGGCGACCGGCAGCGTGACCATCGGGCCGACCATCCAGACGGCGATCGCCGTCCGCTTCGCGACGCCCTTGTCGGGCAGCCGCCAACCGCGCCCCTCGGTGACGCTGGTGATCGAGTGTCTGATCTGTCTCAGGCGATGGCGGAGCGTGGTTGACGTTCGGGCGGAGTGGTCTCTCGTTACGGGCATCGAGCGTCTTTCGTATCGGGTGATCCGGTTCGTGCCACAGTGACCCGTCCCATTCTACGCGTCGCCAAGTCTACGTGCATGGCGCTCGCAACGCCGGGCCGGTCATCTGTTCCCGGACAATCAGGACGCTGGATCCAGGCTGCCGGATACCAGGGGCCGCTGCCGGCTGGTGTGACACACGCCGGCCGGTGGTCGGCTCGACATGGTGGTCCTTCTGTGAGTCCAGACGGTCACCAGCAGCACGACCGGGTCGCCCGGACGCGGTTGCTACGGCGTCGCGGCGGTCACGGTCGCGGTACCGACGAGGGCCGGATCGGCCGGAGCGGTGGCGATCGGTGTGCCGCCCTTCGCCGCCGCGGTGCTGGTCGAGTTGGCGGCGGCGGTGTTGTAGAGCTCGGCCGTCTCGGTGTTGAAGACGTCGATCGTCTGCTCGCGGGTGTCGGTGTTGAACGTGACGTAGAGCGCGAACACCACGATCGCGATCATGATGACGACGAAGATGGAGAAGATGACCTTGTTGCCCCGGCTGGTCCGGCCGTGCGGCGGAAAGGTGAGCTTCTCCCGGGTCATGTCGCGACGTGGTTTCGGGTCGTTGGCCATCGGTCGGGTCGGTCCCTCTGTCCTCGGCGAGACGTCCCTGACCGCCGTGACCCATCGGGCGACCGGCGGCAGACGCGCTGGCAGCGTACCACCCGCAACCGGACCGGCCACGGTCCACCCCGGCAGGACATCCCGGTTCGCTCCTCCCTGGGACGCGCGCTGGCTAGCGGTCGGCCTTGAGGATCTCGCGGAGGCGGCGCAGGACGGTCTCGTCCTCGCCCGGCTGGACGGTCTGCGGGTTCAGCGCGATCACATCGATACCGACCGCGGCGACGGCGATTCGCGGCTCACCGGTCCAGAGCTCGGCCACGATCGCATCGCGGGTCAGAACGGCATCCTGCCCGACGGTCACGAACGTTCGGCCGTGGGGCTGACCGGCCTCGCTCGGGTAGATGCGCTCGGCCGTGATCCCGGTGATCCCGGTCAGTCCGTCGATCCAGCGCCGCACCATGGCCTCGTAGCCCGCGAGGAGTGCCGGCTCGTCCTGTTCGAGCGCGTACTCGACGGCGGCGAGAAGCCCGACCATCTCCTCCTTGCCGACCTTCATCGGCCGGCCCAGGCTGTGGTTGGGGCTGCCGTTCAGCCGGCAACCGGCGACGAGATCCGCCCGGCCGAGGACGAGCCCGCTGCTCTGCGGACCGCGGAGCCCCTTGCCGCCGCTGAAGATGGCGAGGTCCGCGCCGAGCTCGCGGGTGAAGCGCGACAGGTTCGCGATCAGCGGGACCTGCGCGGCGGCGTCGACGATCACCGGCACGCCGTGCTCATGGCCGATCGCGATGACGTCCTCGATCGGCAACGCGTTGTCCGCGAAGTGGGCGCCGGCGAACCAGAGGATGCAGGCGGTCCGCTCGCTGATCGCCGTCCGGAGGTCCCCGGCGCTGCCCCCGACCTCGATCACACGCGCCCCGGTCTGGCGGGCGGCGTAGTCGTAGCCGTTGCGCTGACTGAACGGGATGATCACCTCGTTCTTCGTCACGCCGTCGAGATACGGGAAGGAGCCAATCAGGTTGAGATCCGTCCCGGCGATGCAGGCGGCGACGGACATGGCGATCCCGGCCGCAGCCCCGGAGGAGACATAGCAGGCGTCGTTGCCGGTCAGCCCGGCGATCCGCTCGCCGACCCGGAACTGGAGCTCGTCCAGCGGGACGAAGTGCTGCGATGCCTCCGCCATCGCCTTGACCGCGACCTCCGGCATGACGCTGCCACCGAGCCGGGTCAGCGTGGCGGAAGCGTTGATGATCGGCCGGATGCCGAGGCGGCGGTAGACCTCCGGGACGGCGGCCGGTACGGCAACGTGGGCGACGGCTTCGGCGGCACTGGCGGCGGGCGAGGCGGTCATCTGGGGCTCCTGACGATTGGGGTTGGCTGATTCGCGTCGGTCTACCGCGGTGAGAGGCCGCTCGGTCGTCATCGCGGCGTCTCCGGTCCTGGCGAGGATTCCCAGAGTCGGGTGGAATGGCCGCCGTCGACCATCAGGCACTGGCCGGTGATCCACTCAGACTCCGGCAGGCAGAAGAACCGCACAGCGTTAGCGGTGTCGTCCGAGGTTCCGGCCCGGCCGAGCGGGACGAAGCGCCGGAACGACTCACCCCAGGTCGCCGGTGGGCCGTTGGTCGGGCGGTCGGGAATGCCGCCGGGAACGACGCAGTTGACCGTGACGCCGTGCGGGCCGAGCTCGAAGGCCATGTTTCGGGTCATCGTCTCGACGGCACCCTTGGACGAGTCGTAGACGGCGGCGTTGGTGTGGCAGAGGTGGGCGCCGATCGTCGAGGTGTTGACGATCCGTCCCCGGATGCCGCGCTCGACCATGTGCCGGGCGGCGTGCTGGGAGAGGATGAAGGGCGAGCGGTAGTTGACGTTGGTCTGGTACTCCCAGTCGTCGTCCGACACGTCCCAGAAGCTGCCCCGGATGCTCATGCCGGCGTTGTTGACGAGGATGTCGAGTCGCGGGACGAGCGCCAGCGTCGCCTCGGCCAGCCGGTGCGTTTCGGCGACGACCGACAGGTCGGCCGTCAGCCCGCTCACGCGGACGCCGAGGCTGGCGATCCCGCTGACCGCCCGGTCGACGTCAGCCTGCTCCCGGCCGTGGACGACGATGTCGCAGCCCTCGCGGGCCAGCCACACGGCGGCGGTCCGTCCGAGCCCACGGGTGCTGCCGGTGACGAGGGCGGTCTTGCCGGCGAGGCGCCTGCCGCCGTTCTCTGTCTGCTCCACGGGTCCCCTTCTTCGTTGCGGGTCGGACATGACGATGCCGGCCCCATTATCCGGAACCGGAAGACGATGTCTACGGAGGAGAGAGAATGTCGCCGCGGCGCCCTAAGACGTAGGGTCATGGGCTTGCCCTGACCGGCGCCCGCAGGCGCCATCGCCCCGCAGTACGATAACCGGCTGTCTGGGATCAACCCAGTTCGCGGGTGTCTCGCTCGTGCCGGAACACGCCGGAAGACGTGACGGATCTTAAACCTCGACCACCTTCTCGTCTGACGGCGAAGGCCGCGGCGGCGGCCGATCAGGGCAAGCCCGTGACCCTACGTCCCGAACCGCTGTGGCGGCCGGCAGGGGCAAGCCCACTCCCCCACGGACGGGGCGCCGCCGGGTCCCCTACCCCTTGAGGGCGCCGGCAGTCAGCCCGCCCTCGAGGCGGCGCTGGAAGACGATGTAGACGACCAGCATCGGGATCATCGTGATCGTCAGGCCCGCAAACAGCGCCGACCAGTCGCTCTTGTAGCCCTGGTTGAGGTTGAGCGCCTGTAGGCCCTGGGCAATGACGTAGTTCTGCTGCTCAGGGTTCAGGACGAGCGGCAGCAGATACTGATTCCACTGGCCGAGGAAGTTGAAGATCGCCATCGCGATCAGTCCGGGCCGGGCCAGCGGCAGCATGATCTCGAAGAAGACGCGATAGGGTCCGGCGCCGTCGAGGACCGCGGATTCAGCCAGGTCGGTCGGCAGGCTCTTGAAGAAGCCATGCATGAAGAAGATCGAGAACGGGAGCGAGTAGGCAATATAGACCAGGATCAGTCCCTGCTTGGTGCCCAGGAGGTGGAGATCCTGAACGACGAAGTAGAGGGGGACCAGGGCCAGAAAAACCGGGAACATCAGACCTGAGACGAACAGGTAGTAAAGCGCCCGGTTCCCGGGGAATGTGAACCGTGAGAGGGCATAAGCGGCCATCGACGAAACGAGGAGTGTCCCAGCCACGCCGCCGGTGACAACGACGACGGTGTTCCACAGGTAGCGTCCGATGTGGGCCGTCGTCCAGGCGCGGCGAAAGTTGTCCCACTGAAGCGCGTTGGGGATCGACCATGGGGAGGAAAGGATCTCCGGGTCGGTCTTGAAGGCTGACACGACCATCCAGAGGAGTGGCAGCATCACGGCCAGTGCCCAGATGATGAGGAACAGTTGCGAGATGCCCATGAACGTCCACTCGCCGCCGCTTAGGCGCCGGCGGACGAAACCCCGCTCCGCAATGCGTTGGGACTGCGCAGCGACTGGGGTCGTGGTGGCGATTCGCGTTGGGACATCGGCCATGGATGACGCTCCTGTTTCGTGCGGCCGTGTCGGCGCCGACCGCGGATGATATGGTCGCGGCAGCCCTAGTACTCGTAGGTCTCGCGTTGCGTCGACCTCAGCGTCACCACTGAGAGGATGAGTGTCAGGAGTAGCAAAACCACGCCAATCGACGTGGCAAGCCCCCAGCGGCTGGCGGTGAAGGCGCGGTCGTACATGTAGATGGAGACCGTTTCGGTCGAGCGATTCGGCCCGCCGGCGGTCATGACCTGGACCAGGGCGAACATGTCCAGTGCGACGATGGCGATGTAGACCACCCCGATCCGGACGTTCTCCCAGATCAACGGGAGCGTGATGGTCCGAAAGGCCGTCCAGCGATTGGCTCCGTCAAGGGTCGCGGCTTCGAAGTACGAGCCCGGTATCCCCTGGATGCCGGCGACGAAGAGGACCATGTAGAAACCGACACCCTGCCAGATGACGACAGCGGCGATGCACCAGATCGCCATCGTCGTGCTACCGAGCCAGGAACTCGTCAGCCCATCCAGGCCAATGGCACTGAGCCCACCGTTGAGCAGACCGTCGTCCGTGGACTTGAAGACGTTCTTGAACAGGACGCCGATGATGACGATCGACAGGACCTGAGGAAAGAAGAACACGATCCGGTAGAATGCGGAACCGGGTACGCCCCTTGCGCCCTGCGTGAACAGGGTTGCGAACAGCAGTGCGAGTGAGATCGTGATGATGGGAATGACGATCAGGAAGAAGAGATTGTTGCCAAGAGCGTTCTTGAAATTGTTGTCATGGAGGAGTTGATCGTAGTTGTCCAGGCCGACCCACGGCTTGTCAGGTGAGAAGCCTCGCCAACCGGTGAATGACGAATAGATGGATTGCGCATAGGGGTAGACGACGAAGACCGCGTACAGGATGACGGCGGGAAGCATGAATGGAATGACCAGCCGGTAGCGTTGATAGTGCATGGGAAGCCTCACCTGACGCTGGGAATCCGTTGGGGACCTGAATGCGAGACACCGGCGAACATCCGAAGACGTCCGCCGGTGTCCGGTTCGCAAACGAGGCTACTGAGCTGGGTAGTCCGGGCGCGTGTGCTTGGTGATGCCGCTGTCGGACTTGATCGCGTCGGCGGCGTCCTGGCAGGTCTGGCAGAACTCATCGACCGAGATGGCCTGGGTCATCAGCTGGAACATGGCGTCCTTGGTCGCCTTGTTCAGGTCGACATACCAGCCACCGTAGTACGACTGCAGGGTATTTGCACCGGCAGCCGCGATCGTCGCCTGCTGGGAGGCCAGGCCCGGTCCGGCGTCAAGCCCCTCGGCGGCGCCATTGACCACGGACAACGTCCGGGTCGCCTGCGAGAAGTAGGAGGCTCCGGTCTGGCTGAGCAGCATCCGGATCCATTCCTTGCCGCCCTGCTTGTTGGCGGCCTGCTCGGGGACGAAGAAGTTCTCGCCGGCCGAGGCGTAGATGGCCTCGAACGGAAGGGCGTCGGTCGCCGTCAGAGACGGGACCGGTGAGACGGTCATCTCGAAGGCGTCGACGGCCTCGACTGTGCCGAGCGATGAGACACCGGACTCGTTCTCCAGCCAGGAACCGCAGGGCAGGAAGACGCCCTTGCCATTGAACCATTCGGTCTGGGACTGAGTATGATCGAGACCTTCGAAGCCGGGCAGGATGTAGCCGTTCTTCGCCAGGTCGAGGATGGCGCTGGCCGCTGCCTTGGCTGGGTCGGAGTTCCAGGCGTTGTCCTCGAGGTTGTCGATGGCGCCGATCGCCGGCAGACCACCATTCTTGAAGACGAGTTGGTCGAACACGAAGCCGCGCATGTACTGCGTGTGGACACCGGTCGTGACGAACGGCGCGACGCCCGGCAGGTTGGCCTTGATGTCAGCGCACATTGCCATGAACTCATCCCAGGTCTTGGGATAGGTGTACCCGTTGTCCCGCATCAGCTTGCCGCTGGTCCAGAGACCGGTGACGGTGTAGGTGAGATAGAGGATCTGCTGCTTGCCGTCGAAGATGCCGGAGTCCATCGAGCCCGGAACAAGGGTGTCCTTGAACATGGTGTCCGGTGTGTCGAACGACACGGCCGACATCAGGTCGCCAAGATCGGACAGCTGCCCCTGATCGGCGAGACTGGTCTGATCGAGATTGTTGGCGCCGGAGTTGTCGATCACGTCGGGTGGGGTACCGCCGACGAAGCGTGGCTGAAGGGCCGGCCCCAGGCCCTGTCCACTCTCGAAGTTGAAGGTGGAAGCTGACTCCGGGTAGACCTGCTGGTAGATCGAGTTGACGTTCTCGGCGTAGGCGATGCCGAGGCCGCCATTGAAGATGAACGGATTCAATGGAGCAGCCGGGTCGACGCCCAACGGGTTGCTCATGTCGAAGGTGAGCGCTGGGGTCGCTGCCGGCGTTGCGCCTGGCGTCCCGACCGGGGTAGCGCCGGGTGTGGCGTCCTGAGCGAAGGCCGGTCCGGCCTGCATCATCGCGGCGACGAAGGCCGGGACCGAGATCCCGAGCCCGGCGGCGCGCTTCATGATCTGACGACGGTTCCAGTTATTGGCATTGGCCTCGGCGAACAGTTGCTCGATACGGCGATCCGTCACGGTTCCAACCTCCAGGAGCTCTACCAATGAGCATCACGCCGGCAACACAGGGCCGGCTTCTGTCGCGTGCGGCGATCGATCGGGTAGGGCAGGCCCATCCCGCGGAACCCGAGGATTCCGATGCGATCCTTGTGATTGTCGCTGCACGTCTCGACGCGTTGTACACCGTGTTGGAAGTGGCTGCAAGAGCGAGCATGCCGGAACGCCAGTTCACTGGCTCCGGATCGGCGGAAATCAGTCGATTTGCCCAAATCCTGAGTCCTCGTGCTGTGTTCCGTCGCCTGTAACGTGGTTCGTGACGACGGTGAGAGATTCTTGACCCAGATTCACGAAAGACAGGTGTGGCGGCACGTCCGGGTCTCCTCTGTAAGGGACGTGGTCTCGCCTGCCGATCTCGTCCAACCTGAGCGTTCTATTCGTAGGGGCGATGGCTTGTCCTCGCCCGCGCCGCCAGGCGCCATACCGCAGAGCGGTGCGGGACCGATCGGGTCAGGCAGGATGGGTGCAACTCGCCATCCCGGTTCGGCACCGCCGACGTCGCCCGACGGGGCGAGGGACGGGCGACCACAAGGGATCGCCCCTACGACCAACGCCGTCTCTGTCCGCCTGCGTCCAGGTCAGGGGCCCGTCGGACCTACTACAGCTCCGGCTTCCAGGGCTCGCGGCCGATAACGGCTGATGAACGATCGGTATTCGGCTATCTCGACAGCCTGCCGGTCGGTGTCCCAGCCGAGGGCGGCGATGGCGGCCGCGCGCTCATCGACGCCGATCGCGCTGTCAGGCCCGTAGCCAAGCATGGTGCGGCGGAGGAGGATGTCGGTCAGGCGCTGGGCGCCCTCGCGCTGGACGGCGTAGACGACCTCGGCGCCGATCGCGCCATGCTCGTCGTCGATGCTCTCCGCGAGAGCTGGGTCAACCTGGGCCAGCGTCGCGATCGCGACGGCCTGGGTGCCATAGGTCCGGATCAGGTGGGCAACGGTCTCATTGGACAGGTCCGGAAACAGGCGGGCGAAGCTGACCGCGAAGCCCGGCAGGTCGTCGCGGCCGACCGGCGACCCTTCGAGCTGGCTGCCCGGCAGCGGTTCCTTCGCCGTCCTGCAGGTCGCGTTCGGCCGGTCGAGCTTGGCGTAGACCATGTCGACGGTCTGCTCGGCCAGCTCCCGGAACGTCGTGAGCTTGCCGCCGACGATCGAGATCAGGCCGTTGGCGTCGGGGGCATGGTCGAGGACGAGGTGGCGCCGGGTGATCGCGCCCTCGGTCCCGTTGCCCTGCCAGGGGAGGGGGCGGATGCCGCTGTAGGTGTAGAGCACCCGGTCGACGGTCAGCTCGGCGGTTGGCAGGACGCGGTTGGTCTCGGCGATCAGGTAGGCAATCTCCTCGTCGGAGGCGACGACCCGGTCGAGGTCGCCGTCGTAGCGGACGTCGGTGGTCCCGATCAGGAACAGGTCGTTCCACGGGATGATGAAGAAGGGACGGCCATCGCTGTGCGCCTCGACGTAGAGGGCGTCCTGCGGAGCGCCGTCGAAGGGCGCGACGATGATGTGGCTGCCCTTGGTCCCGCCGATGAGACGGCCCTTGCCGAGCCCGCCGGAGCGGAACTGCGCGAGGAAGCCGCTCAGGAAGCGCTGGCCGGCCGCGACGACGCTCTCCCGGTCCGGCTCCGTGTCCACGATCGTCCCGGACTCGGGTGGACCGGAACCATCGGATTCCTCGTCCTCGGGTGCGTTGCGATGCTCGGCGGCTGGGTTCACGATCGCCTGTCCAGGATTATCCCCAACCGGCGCCCGGTCCCGTTGGGTCGGATTTGCGACCGGCGTCTCCGATGCGGTCTCGTGGCCGAGGGTCGCGTCCACCCACGGTCCGGTGACATTGACGGTGACCGGCGCGGTGACGCGGTGCTGGCCGCCGCCGAGCAGGTCGGTGAAGACGGCTCCGGTTACCGTTCGTCCGTCCATGAGCAGCTCATCGACCCGGCAGTAGGTCAGGACCGTCGCGCCGTGGTCGACGGCGTCGACGGCGTTCTCGACCGCGAGCCGCTCGGCGTACTCGACCTGGCCGTCGTAGTAGAGGGCAGCGCCGGTCAGCCCCTCCGTCGCCAGCCCCGGCGCCCGCCCGACGGCCGCTTTGGGCGAGAGCATCCGGTGGCGGTCGAGCGACTTGCCGGTGCTGAGGACGTCGTAACCGATCATGCCGAGACGGACGAGTCCCTTGCCGCGGCGGTCGCTCTCGTAGATCGGGATCATCAGCGGCAGCGGGCGGACGAGGTGGGCGGCCATGTGGAGCAGCGTCTCGCGCTCGTGGAGCGACTCGCGGACCAGCCCGACCTCGCCGTATTCAAGGTAGCGCAGCCCACCGTGGATTAGCCGGCTCGACCACGACGTCGTCCCGGATGCGATGTCGCCCTTGTCGAGCAGGAGGACCCGCAGGCCCCGCATAGCGGCGTCCCGGGCGATCCCGGCGCCGTTGATCCCGGCCCCGACCACGAGCAGGTCGAACCGGCTGTCGCCGAGCTGCTCGGCGACCGGCGTCCCGTACCGCGGGCCGTCGGAGGCCTGGCTGTCAGCCTCGATCAACCGCTCGACGGCAGCCGTGTCCTCATCGCTTTCATGTCCGGTCATCGGGCTGATCCTCGTTGCTCGGGGCGGTCACCAGCGCGTGCCGGACTGGGCGTTCCAGTCCGTCAGGGTGTAGACCTTCGCCAGGGCGGCGAACAGGATGCCATAGAACAGGGGGGCGCGGGGCTGCTTCCAGGCCCCAGTGATGACCGTCGTCGCGATCAGGGCCGGCACCCCGAGCGCCTCCAGCCGGCCGTGCATCCGGAACGGGAAGACTCGTCGGGCAGCGAAGGGCTGATTGGTGAGGGCATTGAGGGTGCCCTGGACGACGGCCGCTACCAACGGAATAGCGTGGGCCTTGCCTGTGAGACCGAGGACCCGTGGGCCAATGGTGTTGCAGACACCGAAGCCATAATCGATCAGACCATGCATCGCGGGGTTGATGGGCTTGCGGTTCATCGGCGTTCTCCATGCAGGCGGCCACTCCGCCTCGCTGGCCACTCATGCAAGTCGATCGCCGTCCGGATAGTAACCCTGATGGAGTTCTATTTTGACGTCAGACGATCCGGTTTCGACGGGACCATCGAAGCTGGCAGTGTGTGTCACGATTGGCTGGCCCGGGTTCAATCGTGGGACGGAGCTGCATGCGAGATATCCGCGTCGCGCGAACCTTGTTTGCCGTCATCCCGACAATCGTCCTGTTCGTCTTCCTCCAGCGCTTCTTCATCCAGGGCCTGGCGATGGGCAGCAACACGTAACAGGGAGCTACTTTGCCGGCGATTTGCCCCCACCGGGTATCATTGAGACAGATCTGAACATACCAGCGCCCGGGCCGGTTCTCCCGGTCCGGGTGTCGTCGTCCGACCGGACCCGGTGATACGGCTGTGATCAGGGCAGACGAGTTGATCACTGGCGCGCCGGTCGTGTCTGGCGTGGCCTCAACCTGACGCGACCCATTCGACCTCTGAGGAGAGCGCCCGATGTACGAGAGCTACATGATGTTCGGCCCGATCGACCGAAGAACCGATACGCTCGACATGACCCTGGCGACCGGGCTGGCCCGCTACGCCGAGAAGTACGGCATAACCGTGACCGAGGCGATGGTCAACGTCGCCGTCATCGATTCCGTGACGCCGGTCGACGGCCTGACGATCACCCCGAACGTCGTCGTCCCGCCGACCGAGGTCTGGCTCATCGCCCGGAAGGCCGTCGTCGCCGTCGTCCCGATCGAGGTAGCGCTTGAGTCCAAGGTGGATGTGGACGTCGCGGAGTGACCGGTGCGGCGGTCGATCGAATCCAATCTCCGAGACCGGAGACGATGCGAGGACCATGCTGACCTGACCAATACGTGACTGACCGGCGTGGGCCAGGAGGTGAACCACAACGTCGTGGTGTCATCATTCGCCGATCTGCGCGACACTTTCCGGCAGACGGCCACTACTGGCACGGGCCATGGCCACCACCGGAGCTGGATGCATGAAGGTCACGTTCATCGGCGCGGGAAGCACCGTCTTCGCTCTCAACCTGCTCGGCGACATCCTCAGCTACGAGGAGCTTCGCGACTGCACCATTGCGCTCCACGACATCAACCAGGAGCGGCTCGACACGACCGAGGCGGTCGTCCGCAAGGCCGTCGAGAAACTGGAGGCGCCGACCCGGGTCGTCGCGACGACGGACCGGCGCGAGGCGCTGGACGGGGCCGACTACGTCCTGACGATGATCCAGGTCGGCGGCTACCGGCCGGCGACCGTGACCGACTTCGAGATCCCGAAGCGGTACGGGCTCCGCCAGACGATCGCCGACACGCTCGGAATCGGCGGGATCATGCGCGGCCTGCGGACCGTCCCGGTCCTGGTCGACATCGCCCGCGATATGGAGGAGCTCTGCCCGGACGCGCCGTTGCTCCAGTACGTCAATCCGATGGCGATCAACTGCTGGGCGCTGAGCGAGCTGACCACGATCCGGACGGTCGGCCTCTGTCACAGCGTCCAGGGCACGGCCGGCGAGCTGGCGAATGACCTCGGCATCCCGGTCGAGGAGATCGACTACGTCGCCGCCGGGATCAATCACATGGCGTTCTATCTCCACGTCCGCCACAGGGGTCGCGACCTCTACCCCGATCTCCAGCGGATCGCCGCTGACGGGACGATGCCGGCTCACAACCGGGTTCGCTACGAAGTCCTGCGCCGGACCGGCTACTTCGTGACGGAGTCCAGCGAGCACTTCAGCGAGTATGTCCCCTGGTTCATCAAGCGCGACCGGCCGGATCTGATCGAGCAGTTCAGCATCCCGCTCGACGAGTACCCGCGCCGCTGCGAGCGTCAGATCGCCCGCTGGGAGCAGGCCCGGACCGATCTGCAGGCCGGCAGGTTCGAGTTGAACACGTCCCGGAGCAACGAGTACGCCGCCGGTATCATCCACAGCATGGAGACCGGCGAGCCGCGAGTCGTCTACGGCAACGTCCCGAACGACGGGCTGATCTCGAACCTGCCTCGGGGCGCCAGCGTCGAGGTTCCCTGCCTGGTCGACCGGAACGGCGTCCAACCGACGGCGATCGGGGCGCTGCCGACCCACCTCGCCGCGTTGATGCAGACCAACGTCAACGTTCAGGCGCTGACGGTCGAGGCGATCATCACCGGCAACCGGGACAGCGTCTACCACGCCGCCATGCTGGACCCGCACACCGCCGCCGAGCTCGATCTCGACCAGATCTGGCACCTCGTCGACGATCTGATCGACGCCCACGGGACCGAGTTCCTGCCCGAATTCGCCGGCCGTTCGGCGGCGATGGTGGCGGATTAGACCAGGCACGGCTGTTCGACCCATCGGCACGCTACCGCGGCCGATCGGTGCCAGGGAGGAGTAACAGATGGTCGCCCAGACCAATCCGGCCACCCTCGAGGACCTCGCCGCGACGCCGGATGACGGCCGGATCTACGAGATCATCGATGGAGAGATTGTCGTGTCCGCCGCGCCCACATTCCGCCATCAGATCGTCTCGCAACTGATGAATGCCCATCTTTTCGACTGGGTTCGTGGGCACGACGCCGGTCTCGTCCTGGCTGCGCCAGCCGATGTCGTCCTGACCACAGGTCAGACGCTCCAGCCGGACCTCTTCTACATCAGGGACGATAATCCGGGCGAGGTCATCGACGGTCGGTTTCACGGCGCCCCCGATCTCGTCGTTGAAATCGTGTCGCCCACGAGCCGGTCGAGAGATTCGATCGTGAAGCCGATGCGCTACGCCCGGTTTGAAGTCCGGGAGTTCTGGCTGGTCGATCCCGACCACCGGACCATCTCAGCGTACGATCTCGCCGACGGGATGTACCGGGAGCGCACGGGGGACGTGAACGGGGCGCTTGCTTCCGGCGTGATGGATGGCGTTCGGGTCGATCCGGTGGAGTTGTTCGCTGAAGTGGATCGAGTCATCGCACGGCGTCGACCCAGCAGCTGAGGAGTCGCCAGTTCACGAGACCGGTGTGCCCAAATAACAGCTCACGAGCCTCGACACCATCTGACCGGGGCGGTAGTTGGCGCGAAGCGCCCACTGCTCTATTCGACGATCTATCCGTTCGAGCCGCCGCTGACAGCGGGCTGAAACCGTCGCCGTCGTAGTCGATCCAGTCCAGTCCATGCGGCGACCACCAGCACGCCGACCAGGAGGGCGTGGGCGAGGGCCGAGACAGCGAAACCCACTCGGAGGCTGGCCGGCTCATAGCGAAGGTCGACGGTGTGGTCCCCGGCGGGGAGGGCGATGCCGCGTAGCGCCACGTCGGTCGGGTAGATGTCGACCTCTTCGCCGTCGAGGTACGCCTTCCAGCCGGGCGCGTAGATCTCGCTCATGACGAGGAAGCCATCGGCCGTGGTCGTCGCGTCATAGGAGACGAGCTGCGGCGCGAACGACGTCATCGTGACGCTGCTCGTTGCGCCGGCGCCGGGGTCGGCCACCGCTGGCGGGTCGCCCTCGATCACGGCGACCCGGTCCGGGCGGAAGCCGGTCTGGCTGATCCGGTTCAGGGCTGCCTCCCGTGTCGCCGGGACGACCTGATGCGTCACCCAGGCCGGGCCGAGACTGCCCGCGTTGTCCCAGATGCTGACGTACCCGTCGCTGTAGACCTTCTCGCGACCCGCCGTCAGGGCGACGACGTCCTCTCGGCCCGCGGGCAGGGTCTCGTCGAGCAGAATGTAGTCGACGTCAAGGACATCCAGCAGGTCGAGGTTGCTGGCATCCGGGAGGATGTCGGCGAAGTGATAGTCCTGCGGGGCGCCGTTGATCGCCGTCATCAGGTCGGCGTAGCGGCTGAGCTGGACCGGGTTGTAGCTCTGGGTCTCGTACATGCCGAGGTAGATCGACCGGCCATTGGCTTGAACGGCTTCCGTGCCGGCCTCGTGTCGGCGCTGGACGAACGTGCCCCGGCCCCGCGGGTTGTCATTATCGGCGGTGCCCGTGCCGATGTAGTGGACGTAGCGGAAGTGGTTCCCGTTTGCCTGTTGAGCGAGCAGGAAGTCGCCCGCACCGCCGGGCCCGGTCGTCCGGGTGTAGATCTCGGCGGCGTCGGCCGCCTCCGCCGGCGGAGTGTAGTTGCCCTGCCACTCACGGACGAACCGTGACTGTCCGGTCGCCCCGTCGATCAACTCCAGTCCCATCGGTTGGAGGTAGACCACGATCATGATCGCGACGGGCATGGCGCGGGAGAGCCGGGTCGCCCGCGGCCAGCGTCGGACCCAGCGATCGTCGACGATCAGCCAGATCAGCAGCGTGACCAGCGTCGCGGCGATGATTGGCGACGGCGTGATCAGGATGCCGCGTGTCGGGAACCAGGCGTAGGCGATCAGGATGAGGATCAGCGGAACGAAGACGAGCGGCGCCCGGTGCAGATGCCCCCGCAGCGTCCAGAGCCGGTCGACCGACGCGCCGGCCAGGACCGCCGGACCGACCATCAGGACCGAGAGGACGATCGGGACGTTGTGCTCATGGAGGTCCCTCCACATCGGGACCAGGCCGAGCAGCCAGTGGAGCGGTGAGTTGGGCTGGGTGAGGACGAGGATGGCGAGCGTGGAGCCGGTGAAGAACGGGACGCCGAACCGGGTCCGGGCGAGGAACGGGGCCATCAGGCAGAGGACGATTGCCCCGGCGGCGATGGTGACGTCGCGACTGCCCTGAGCGTCGACGATCAGCCGGCGGAGCAGGCCAGCGAGGTCGTACGGTCCGACGTCGTAGCCGATCACGTCGCCGTAGCCGTCGGTCGCGATCGTGGACTGGCGGTAGACCTCGACCCGAGGCCAGAGGGCGGCGAGGTTGAGGACGGCGCCACCGAGCATTACGGTCACCCCGGTGACGACCATGTCGATGATGCGCCGCCGGAACGCGGGGCGACCGACCGGCGGGGCGACGACCGCCCGGTAGACGACCCAGGCGCTGATCAGCAGGGCGGCGTCGAGGGCGCCCTGGCCGGGAAAGCCGGCGAGGATCTGGCTGACGGCGAAGGCGCCGATCGACAGCCCCATCACCCTGACCTGCCAGCTCCGGCCCCGAAGGGCGAGCTCGACGCCGAGGAACGCGGCCGGGAGCCAGAGCGCGACCAGGCTCCGAACGGTGCAGCAGTGGGTCTCGTGATAGGACAACGGACCGAACGCGAAGACGATCGCGGCAGTCATCGATCCGACGGTGCCGAGCCCGAGCGTCCGGGCGAGGGCGTACATCGTGACGACGGCGAAGATCAGGTCGAAGGCGATCTTGAGCTTGAAGGCGACGAGTGGGTCGTGCCAAAGGGTGAACGGGATCATCGTCGGGAAGTACATCCAGCCCGACTGGGCGTCGCCGGCGAACGGAGCGCCCGAGAACTGGTACGGGTTCCAGCCGGGCAGGCTGCCGGAGCGGAGGAGTTGCCCAAGCAGGTCGTTCCACGGCACCCACTGCGCCAGGATGTCGTGGCGACCCAGCCAGACGTCGTAGACCGCCCGGTTCCAGGCCAGCAGCAGCGCGAGCAGCACGAGAACCGCCAGCGGAATCGCTTCCCGCCGGACGATCGTTCTCAGCGGGACGAGCGGCGCGTCCGTGGTGTCGTCGGTGAGGGACATGACAGGCGGAACAGGGGCATGGCCGATTGGTGGAGTCATCGGTCGGGAATCCGACGCGGAGGTGCTGGACAAGACGCCTCACTCCCTGACGATCATGGCGGGGATGCCATTCGGTTGCCAGGACTGGCCGATCTGGCGGCAGTCTACGTGAAAGCCGGTGGTGTGGCGAACACGTCATCCAGGAGAATTTGGCGCGGATTGCCCGCCGAGAGGCGGCCGGCCCGGCGGACCGGGCAGTGTCTCCGGAGCGATCATGACGGTTCTTCCGTCCCGTCGGATTCCCCATTGGCGAGTGATGACAGCCACGCCAGCAGGTCCGCTTCGTCGCTGAAGAGCGCGTCGAGCGCCTCGCTGACCATCGGGTTGAGCGCGTCGTACGGCAGCCACGAGCGGGAGTCGGTCTTGAGGCCGACGATCCGCCGGGCGCCACGGTCCGCATTCCGGGTGGCCCAGGCGATTCCGATCTCGACGCAGACCCCCTCGTCCGGGACCCGGCCGTCGAGGACGGCCAGCACGAGGTCGGCGGCGATCACTTCGGAGCTGTCGAGGTGAAAGACTCTGCTCCGCATCTCCGCGGCCGTGTCTGGTCGGGCATCGGTATCGACCTCCGCCATCTCGAAGCCGTCCCGCTGGGGCAGGAAGACACTGTGGCCGCGCTCCTCCAGTTGCCAGGTCAGCCGGGCGTTGAACCGTTGCTCGGCGGCGTTGAACAGCGGGGCGGCGAAGTAGATCCGCATTCGTCGTCACGCTTCCTGTACCGGCTTCCGGTCTGATCGGGCGCTCATCGATCGAGGTCGCGTTCCCAGCCACGGGCCCGGTCGACCGCCCGGCGCCAGCGGGCGTGCCGGCTGTCCCGCTCGTCGGCGGAGATGGCGGGTTCGAAGCGCCGATCGACGCCGAGGCGGCTGCGGTCCCGATACGCTTCGGCACTGTCGAGTCCGGCACCGATCCGGGCCAGAGCGGCGGCTCCCTGCGCCGTCGCCTCGAGGACGGCCGGGCGGACGACCGGGACGCCGAGCAGGTCGGACTGGAGCTGGAGCAGCGTGTCGTTGGCGGCCGCCCCACCGTCGACGCGGAGCTCCGTCAGCGGGACGGGCGCGTCGTCGGCCATCGCGTCGATCACGTCGCGAGTCTGAAAGCAGATCGCCTCCAGGGCGGCGCGGGCGATGTGGCCGCTTGTCGTGCCGCGGGACAGGCCGATGATCAGGCCACGGGCGTCGGGGTCCCAGTCGGGTGCGCCGAGGCCCGTCAGGGCCGGAACGAAGACCACGCCGCCGTTGTCGTCCACGGATGCGGCCAGGTCCTCGACCTCGGCGGCCTTCTGGATCAGGCCGAGCCCGTCCCGGAGCCACTGGACGGCGGCCCCGGTCACGAAGATCGAACCTTCCAGAGCGTAACTAGGCGTCGAACCGTCGATCTGCCAGGCGATCGTCGTCAGCAGACCGTGGGCCGATTCGACGGGCCGGTCTCCGGTCTGCATCAGAACGAAGCTGCCGGTGCCGTAGGTGTTCTTCGCCTCACCGGGCGACAGGCAGGCATGGCCGAACAGGGCGGCGTGCTGGTCCCCGGCAATCCCGGTGACGGAGAGCGAGGTCCCGAGCAGATCGCCGCTCACCTCGCCGAACGACCCGGCCGAGGGACGGACCTCGGGGAGCATCAGACGCGGAATGTTCAGATCGGCCAGCAACTCAACCGACCAATCGAGGGTGCGGATGTCGAACAGCATCGTCCGGCTGGCGTTGGTGACGTCGGTCAGGTGGGCGCCGCCGGTCAGGTGCCAGAGCAGCCAGGAGTCGACGGTCCCGAAGACCACCTCGCCCGCTTCGGCCCGGCGGCGGAGGTCGGGGAACTCGTCGAGGAGCGTCGCGATCTTGGTGGCGGAGAAGTAGGCGTCCGGCCGCAGCCCAGTGATGCGATGGTAGGTCTCGCTCTGGCCCCGGCGCCCGATCGCCTCGACGAGCGGCGCGGTCTGCCGGCTCTGCCACGAGATGGCGGGGCCGACTGGCTGACCGGTGTGGCGATCCCAGAGGATGGTCGTCTCGCGCTGGTTGGTGATCCCGATCGCCGCGATCTCGGACGCGGCGAGGCCGGCCCGATGGATCGCCTTGCCGGCGACGTCGATGATGGTGTCCCAGAGCTGATCGGGGTCCTGGTTGACCCAGCCAGACCGCGGGTAGGTCGGATTGACCGGCCGTTGGGCCGAGCTCAGGACCGCGCCGTCGCCGTCGAAAACGATCGCCCGGCTGGAGGTCGTGCCCTGGTCCAGCGCCAGCATCGCGGTCGGTCCGCTGGGCGTGCCGTGCTGTCGGTTCGCCATCCTGTTCCTCCTCCCGTGTCACGTCATCGTGAAGCGCTCAGCCCGAAACGTCCGCCGCTCTCGGGACGCCTCAGCCGGTGGCGACCTCCGACGGAGGCACCCGGACATCGAGCGAGGCGTTGACCACGCCCAGCAGGCCGTCGACGGTCAGGCCGATCCGGCCGAGGAGGAACCCCTCGAGGTCGGGCAGTTCGCGGAGCAGGGCCCCCGCGGCCGCGACCGAGACACTCCCGCCATACAGGACCGGGACGTTGGGCCGGACGCTGCCGAAGCGGTCCGTCAGCGCCGAACGGATCTCCTCGATGATCGGCCGGATGTCGTCCGGGCCGGCGGGCGTGCTGGCACCGATCGCCCAGACGGGCTCGTAGGCGATCATCACGCGATCGAGCAGGTCGCGGGAGATGCCGCTCAGAGCGATCTTGACCTGCCGGCGGACGGTCTCGACGCCGACGCCATGCTCGCGGTCGTCGGCTTTCTCGCCGACGCAGAGCATGACCCGAAGCCCACCGGCCAGCGCGACGACGACCTTCTTCGCCAGCGACTCGTTGGTCTCTCCGAACAGGTTGCGGCGCTCGGCGTGGCCAAGCAGGACGAGATCCGTCCCAAGCGCCTCCAGCATCGGGGCCGAGATCTCGCCGGTGAAGGCGCCGTCGAGGTGGCCGTCGACGTTCTGGGCGCCGATCCAGATCGGCAGCCCGGTCTCCCGCGCGGCAGGGACCGCCGCCGGGAGGGAGGTGTACGGCGGGCAGAGGAAGAGGCGGACATTTCCCTGCTCCAGGACGTCGCGTCCCTTCTCGCCCAGTTCACGCAGGTAGTTGACTGTCTCCGACGGCGTATGGTGAAGCTTGGTATTCGTTCCGATGATGAGTGAGCGCTGTCCGGCCGCTGGGTGACCGGACGGAACGAAGGCCGGATCTGTCATTCGATGGTCCCTCTCGGGTCGCTGGGTTGGTGGGGCCGACCAGGCCGCAACGGCTGGTGAATCTACCGCAATTGTCGCGCAGTCCATGCCAACAGGCGTTTTGCCGGCGGCTCAGGCAGTCCTGATCGGGCAGTCGCAATCAGGAATTCGTGACGGACATAACGCATTAACCGATTGACCAATAGTTGATCCTTTGTTATGGTAGGGATCCTAAGGTGTTTTCCGGCGTCCTCCGGCGTCCTCCGGCGTCCTCCGGCGGCACCGCTCCATCTCCCCTTGTCTGGCGGACATCTTGCCTAAACATGGGCTAGTCCGGTCCGCCGGGCCGAACATCAGGAGCGTCATCCCAATGAGTTCCGCGTACACCGATGCAAGTTCCACGAGCCCGCCCGTCCGGCCGAGTACGCTGATCGCCGAGGCGCTGATCGAGCGCCAGAGCGCCCGGCAGATCGTCGCCCGGGCGTACGGGCTCGGTCTGCCAGACCCGACGGTCGAGGTCATCCTGGCCGCCTGCGGTTCAACCGCCGGTCTGGCCGATAGCGCCGTTTCCGCCCAGACGGACCACGATTGACGACCGGGACCGCCCCGTGTGGTCGTTGACCGGCAGGTAGCGCTGTGCGACAATCCCCGTTGCTGTCCAGGGGGAGGGGTGTTAGGCTGCCCACCTGGCCGCCATGGGCGACCGTGGTGGAAACAGTGCGTACCGGCTGACCCGGCGGGATGACCACCGGGTCTTCGTGATGCCGGTTTGCAGGCCGCCTGCATCGCAGGGCAGACTCGCGATCGAGGAGTACGAACATGATCAAGATCCGTCTCAAGCGCATGGGCGCCAAGAAGGCCCCGAGCTACCGCATCATCGTCGCCGACAGCCGTTCGCCGCGCGATGGCCGCTTCATCGAGAACATCGGTCTCTACGACCCGCTGGCCGAGCCGACGATGGTCCGCCTCGACAAGGAGCGGGCGAGCTACTGGTTCGGTGTCGGCGCCCAGCCGACCGATACGGTCCGCTCGATCATGGTCCGTGAGGGTGTCCTGACACAGTCTGGCAAGCTCAAGCAGCCGGTCGTCGCCGCGACCGAGACCCCGACGGCCTGACGCCCAGCCGCACGATCCCATCTCCGCGGGAGAAAGCGCCATGTTCGATGACGAGGGCGTTTCCGACGAGACCCGGCCGGGGGATGACGCGGCCGGTTCTGACCCGTCTCCTGAAGGCAAGCCGGGCCTGACGACCGACGGAACCGACGCCGAGGTCCACCTCCGCGAGGTCGTCCGCTCGATCGTCGCCAGTCTGGTCGACGAGCCCAATGAAGTCGTGGTCGCGTCCCGGCGCCGCGATCACTCCGTCCACCTCAGTCTCCGGGTCGCCGATGGCGAACTGGGAAAGGTCATCGGCCGCCAGGGCCGGACCGCACGGGCGATCCGGACGGCTGTCCAGATCGCCGGAGCACGCCATGACGTCCGAGTCTCCCTCGACATCGAAGGCTGACGACCCTGTCGCCAGCGATTCGCCGAATCGTCCGGCACGCGGTCGCACCGGCAGCCCAACCCGGTCCCTGCCGCGCAGTCGCACCCGGACCGCTCCTCACGGCGGCGCCACGCCGGATGCTCCCCGCCGCGAACGGCGTCCCGCGCCGAACCCTCATCCCGAACCTCGTCCGGACCCGTTCCGAACCCGCCGCCTCGAAGAGACGCAGGGACCCGATCTCGACGCCGATGTCGAGTCCGTTCGGCTGGCCGTTGGCGTCTTCGTCGGCGTCCACGGCGTCCGAGGCGAATTGAAGCTTCAGCTCTGGACCGACGCGCCCGACCACCTCCGGTCCGTCGAGCGCGTCTGGGTCGGAGAAGAGCAGCAGCCGCGGCTTATGGCCGGGTTCCGCTCGACACGCGACCGCGGACTCGTGCGCCTGTCCGGTGTTGGGACACCCGAGGTCGCCCGGACGATGGTCGGCCAGCGTCTGTTCATCTCCGGTGCCGACGCCCGGCCGCTCGATGACAACGAGCTGTTCCTCTACCAGCTCGTCGGTCTCCGCGTCGTCACCGAGGCCGGTGAGCCGATCGGCACGATCGGCGACGTGATCGAGACCGGAGCCAACGACGTCCTGGTCATCCGGCAGGACGAAGGCGGGCAGGACGTCCTCTACCCCCACCATCGCGATTTCGTCGTCGGCGTCGACCTGGCCACGAAGACCATGACGGTTCGTCCGCTCGATTTCCTGAATTAGCGGTCGGGAGCAGACCCCTCCCCAACCCCTCCCCGGCCCGGTTTCGGCACGGCGGTGCCTCCCCGCTACGGCGGAGAGCATCTGTCTGGGTCGTCAAGCGCGCCGATCACTGCTCCGCAGCTTCGGCGGCCACGGAGAGCCGTGGCGGACCGTCGCCCCATCAGGCCGCGCTCGCCGTCCGCCACGGCTCCCCATGGCGCAGCATCGCGTTCAGGATCGTCAGCCGCTTGGGCAGGCAGGCGGTGAGCACCACCTTCGTCGGCTTGCCCGCCGCCGCGAGTCGCTGGGCGAAGGCCGCGATCACCGGGTTGCACCGCTTCGCGACCAGCGCCGCCATGGACAGCACGCTGCGCAACCGGCTCCGCCCGCCCCAGATCACCCGCCGTCCCCGGTGCTGGCCGCTGTCGTGGTTGAGCGGGGCCACCCCGACCAGCGCCGCGATCGCCTTGTGGTTCAGCTGTCCCAGCTCCGGCAGGTCGGCGAGCAGCGTCGTCGCCAGCACCACCCCGACGCCGGGCACGCTGCGCAGCACCGCGTCCCGCTCCCGCCAGACCGGACTGGCCTGGATCTGCCGGGCCAGCTCCCGGGCCAGCTCCCGGGCCAGCTCCCGGTCCAGCTCGGCCTGCTCCTCGGCGAGCACGGCGATGAGCCGCTCGATCCGGGGCCGGACGACCGACAGGGCCGTCTCGAGACGGTTGGTCTCGGCGACCAGCATGCCCTGGACCTGGCGTCGCCGGGCGAGCAGGGCGCTCAGCGCCTGGGTGGTGGCAGCGGGCAAGGGCCGGACCGGCGGCCGGACGGTCTCGGCGAAGCGGGCCAGCAGCGCCGCATCCAGGGCGTCGGTCTTGGCGAGCTGGCCGACGGCTTGGGCGAAGGCCTTGATCTGGCGGGGATTGACGGTGACGACGGGCACCCCGGCCCCGGCCAGCGCGGCGACGACCGGGACCTGGCGGCCGCCGGTCGCTTCCAGCACGACCAGGGTCGGGGCGAGGGCGGTGAGCCGGGCGACGACGTCGGCGATCCCCGCCTCGTCGTGGGCGACCGACCAGCGGTCCCGGACGGCGGTCGGGGGAGCGTCGGCGACCCGGACGGCGAGGTCGACGAAGACGGGGGACGACGGACGAGCGGGCTGCGGCATGGAGACCTCCCAGGAGTGGCGTCCGGTCCGGGGTTCCCGGCTACCCGGCCTTGCGCATTCGGGCTCCGGGTCGATGAGACGACCGTGGCCCCAGCATCTGTTCGGGTTCGTTGGGGGATCGGCGACGGCGACCAGCGCTCTCCGGCGGTCTCGGGGACCAGGGGGCTCGCGGTCTGCCGTCACCGAGTGGCAGATGCCACCACTCCAAGATACAAGGGGCTTTCTCTGGTCGGCTTCGCCGTCCTGCCGAGAGCTCCCACCGCGCGGCCCGCGTCGTAGGGGCGACGTTTACGAGCCCGGCCGCCGCAGCGGCCTTCGCCGCCAGGCGAGATGGGCGTCGCTACCGCCGGATCACATCGAAACCCGCCGTTGGCGCAACGCTGGCACCGTTACGCGGTATGGCGAGGTGCGGACAAGGCCAGCGCAGCGTGAGCCATGTCCCTACGACGCGGGTTCCTGCCGGATCGAGTAACGCCCGCCAACGATGAGGTGAAGCGGCAACTTGCCTGACAGCCGACGGAGATCGCGTTACCCGGCGAGGAACGTGACGACGAGACCGAGCAGGACGGTGTTGAAGCCGAACGACAGGACGCTGTGGTCGAGGACGACGCGGCGCAGGTTCTTCGTCGTAATCGAGGCGTCAACGATGGTGAACGACGTGCCGATGGTAAAGGCGAGGTAGGCGAAATCGAGCAGGTCCGGATCGGGCTCGTCATCGAGGACGATGCCGCCGCCGTTGTGGTAGGCGAAGGCGTAGTGGAGCGTAAAGGCCACCTGAAGCATCAGCCAGCTCAGGACCACGCTGACCGAGGCCAGGACGACCTCGCCGGTTCCGGCCGAATCGGATCGGATCATCAGGACGGCGCCGATCACCGCGAAGAGGGCGACCGTGACGACGAACCAGAACCCGCGTGCATTCCCAACGAACCTGCGGATCACCCAGGACGGGTTGACGCGGCGCTCGTGCGTCGCCCATCTCCGGGTGGCGGCCGGCGTCGTCCGCGCGAAGACGATGGCGGTCAGCATGAAGTATGACCCGCTGAACGTCACCCAGCTGACATTGAAGTTGATGAGCGGGTCGTCGACAGCGTTGTCGAGCCAGTTCGAGCCAGCGGCGATGGTAGCGAGAACGCCGACGCACGTCGCCATGACCAGGCGGACATGGTCGCGGGTCAGTGCAGCGAGCCACCAGCGTTCGTCGGTCAGGAGCCGGAGCCGCCGGATCACCGGGATCCCGGTCCGGCCTGATCGAGCTCCCGGATCGTCCGGACCACGAGGGCGGCGGCACGGCGACCGACCTCGGCCAGGGGGAACTCCCCCATGCCGCCGGCGAGGTCGGTCGCGACGAGGTACTCGTTGTTGGAGATGTCCTTGATCGCGAGGAACGGGATCGCGACCCGCTGGCAGACCACGCCCAGTGAGGCGGCCTCCATCTCCTCGCAGAGCGTCCCGTGGCGCCCACTGAGTACGTCCAGCCGGTCGGTCGCCTGCGTCCAGACGTCGGCGCTGGCGACGGCTCCGGTCACCACCCGTGGGACGCGGCCGGTCGATGGCCACGGCTCCGGCGTCCAGCTCTCGGCGGCCCGGTGGGCGGCGGCGAGCAGCACCGGGTCGGACGGTGTCTCGGATGGCGGCATCGGGTCCGGGCCGGTCGCGGCGGTGTTGCCCCGGTAGCGCTCGGTCCCGTCGGGCTGGAGGTCGTACGCGGCGTGGTTGATCGACACGTCGGCGATGACGACGTCGCCCAGATCGAGGTCGCGCCGGTGCGCCCCGGCGCAGCCATAGCTGATCACCGCCGCGACGGGCATCGACGCCAGCAGCGCCCCGAGCGCTCCGGCGGCGTTGGCCGGCCCGATCCCGGTCAACACCGCGAGGACCGACCGTTGCCCGATCGTTCCGGACCAGACGGGCCAGGTCCCGGCCAGTGGCGGCCGCGTCGGCGCGGGGAGCTCGATCAAGGTGCGGCGGTCGTCGTCGGTCAGAAGGGCGAGAGCGGGGTCGGTGCTGCCTTCAGCGGCCCGGTCGAGGTCGAATCCCTCGAACAGGTGACGCAACTCGGAGCGCATCGCGACCATGATCGCGATCGGGGCATGGGTGCGGGACGAGTTCGTCACGGCTCTCTCCTGATCGCTCGGGAAGCGGGTTAGCGCAGCAGGGCGACCACCATGCTGCCGGACAGGACGACCAGGACGAGGACCGAGATCGCCGCGTACCGTCGGTCGCCGATCCGGAGGAAACCGGCGATGACGCCGAGCGTCGTCAGGATCGGCGTCAGGACGATCGCGAAGATGGCCAGCTCCGCGACGGCACTTGGGTCGCCGTCGCGGACGGCTGCCGGAAGATCGGAGAGGGGCAGCGTCGAACCGGCGATCGGGTCCCCGCTCACACCCACCAGGATCAGCGCGGCGGCGACCAGAGCCACCGTGATCCCGAAGCCCGCGATCAGGGCACGACGGGCGATCCGGTAGACCAGCATGACCGGGTCGGGAGTGGTCATCATCACGTCGATACCTCCCATCTCACTATCGTGCCCACGGGACGTCGACGTTGGCGGCTTGCAGGATCATCGAGATCGCCAGCAGGCTCATGATCGCGACGAAGAACAGGACCAGCCGCTCAGTCGAGACCCGGCGGGTGATCCGTGGGCCGATCTGGGAGCCGACGAAGACCCCGAGTAGCGCCGCGATCACGACCTGCGGGTCGATCTCGCCGGACGCGTAGTAGACCGTCGCGGTCGCGACCGAGGCGAAACCGACCATGAACGTGCTCGTCCCGGCCGCCGCCTTGACCGGGACCTTCATCAGGATCGACATCGCCGGGACCTGGACCAGCCCGCCGCCGATCCCCAGCATCCCGGACAGCACCCCGGCCAGCCCACTGATCCCGACGCCCGCCCCGACCCGCTCCGGGGTGTACGTCACGTCGGCCCTGCGGTCCCGGTAGTGGCCAGTCAGCGGGCTCGTCGCGAGGGGAGCGGGCTCAGGTGCCGCCTGACCCTCGCCGGGGAGCGCGGCCGGTGCCTCGACCGGTCCCGGAGCGGCGGCTGGACGAGATCGGCGCTGGGCCAGCATCGAGGAGATCGCGTAGAGCAGAACGGCAGCGAAGACCGCACTGATCACCTGCTGGTTGGCAGCAACGCCGACGATCGCGCCGACGGTCGCTCCGGCGGCCGTCGTGACCTGGAGGAGCATGGCCAGCCGGAGGTTGGTGAACTGGCTCTTCAGGTGGACCGTCGAGCCGACGACCGAGTTGGCGACGACCGCGACGGCGCTGGCTCCGATCGCCGCCTTCTGGTCGATTCCGAAGAAGATCGTGAAGAGCGGCACCATGAAGATGCCGCCACCGAGCCCGAGCATGGAGCCGACGACGCCGGCCCCGGCCGAGACGACGCCGAGCAGGATGAGTTCCTGAAGATTCAAAGTGACTCCCGCGACACCGCCCACCGTCGAATTGCAGCCGCCATGATGCCACGTCGGGCGGAAGCCGCCCGTTAGCTATTCGGGTGGGGCGGCGAGGACCGCGAAGGTCATCATCACCAGCCGGGCCGTCGCCCGGACGTAGTCGATGTCGACGCCGTCGATCGTATCGCAGGTGCAGTTGATCAGCGGGTCCCCGAACAGAGAACTCCCGACGAAGATCGTCGGGATGCCGGCCTGTGTCAGGACCGTCTCGTCGGCC